>Ga0131853_10000474_pt1 | contig 73791 bp, 77 predicted proteins | sample TergutLab28metaG_FD_92764 | JGI IMG/M metagenome (GOLD analysis project Ga0131853, IMG submission 92764) | Labiotermes labralis P1 segment gut microbial communities from Petit-Saut dam, French Guiana - Lab288 P1 (version 2) (version 2) | ecosystem: Host-associated > Arthropoda: Insects >... | reverse complement strand
TTGCTTAAAACATGCTGCGGCTTAAATCCATCGCCCTCGTTTTCTACAAATATTCGCCGCCCGGCAATGCAGTTAAGTAATGCAGGAACAAAATCGCCATGCGAGTCAATTCTGGTGATGTGGTCTCTGTTTGCTTCAATTAAATCGCGATGTTCTCTAATAAAACTGTCATTAAAACCAGGAGCACCAAAAGCATAGGCTCCAGAAGCTATGCTGCTGAAAAGAGTTGCGTATTTTGCTAAGTTGCCGCCTTTGGAATGTCCTGTTGTAACCACATTAGTAAGGCCGCGAAGTTCCAACTCGGCCATAAATTCCAACGTTTGTTGTCGTGTTTCTGCATCTATACCTGGCCTGGCTTTTTGGACGTTTTCGTTCCAGTTTGCGGCAGAGCCATCTGTTCCGCGGAAAACGGCGACTTCGTTACCATGACGGTCAGAGAATGCGGCTGCGGTTATGCCTGCCGGCTCGCCGGGATTTCTGATTACAGAATGCCGGAGTTGCAAGTCTTGTATGCCGGAAGAAGCAACCTGTTCAAGTATTTGTACAAACTGTGCGTAGCCGGTTCCAGGTGAATTCCCATTTAAAAATGCATAGTCGCCAGAGAATCGGGTGCCGTGCCAACGGTTTGGGTTTTCCAACATATAGGTTGCTATTTGGCCTACAGTCCGGTCATCTGTGAACAAATCTATAAACTCATCGCTATAAATCAGTGAACTTAGTATTGCTAAATCTTTCTCGCTAAAGTTTGACATTCGTTCGCCTCCTAGTTAATATGATCATTTACAATGCTGACTAGTTCATTGCGATATTTCCCAGTTATATCTGCTCTGTTGCTTCGGTCTATCTGTTCAAAGATTTCTATTGGAGCAAAGGTTAAAACTACGCCTAGCGAATAACCAGTTTCTCGAATTTTTTCAAAAGCGCGGTCTGCGTAAGCATCAAGGCACTCAGTAGATTCAATGCCAAAAGTAACATTTATAGATAAACGAAAGGGATTTCCTTCTATAACCCATGCATTAAAATCTGCGAAGGTCTTTGTACCATCAAATTTGTTATCATAAACCGTAGCACGGGGCGAAAAAAACACCTTAAACGGCAAACCAATGTCAGCCAATACCGACGCAACTCTGGCTTCCAAATCATCACGGAGTATTACGCCAAAAAAAGTATCCCTAAACTCAACTTCACCATCCCTCACATGACGCTGCATACTAACAAAGTCATTATCGCGGTCACCACCTGTAGGGTAGGCAATCAAATGGTCGTGATGCCCTCGTTCTAAAGAAACCCCCGTAAACTCTATCCCATACTTTTCATACAAATGTTGCAGCATTTCATCACGAATATCCTCATAGCTTTCCGTAAACATGTTTAACATGCTGCAGCCTCCTAAAAATAATAATATAGCAAATACAATTGCCAATATAGAAAGTTTTCTCGTTTTTATTCTCTGCTTTCGGTCACTTAACGGTGCTAAATCCTTCTCGCTAGAATTGGACATTTGCTCTCCTCCTAATTAATGTTTTTCACAATGCTGATTATTTCCCTGCGATGTATTCCAAGTATATCTGTTCTGTTACTTCGTGTTATCTGCTCAAAAATTTCCATCGGGGTAAAACTAAACACCACATATAGCAGATACCCTGTTTCTTGAACTTTTTCAGCAGCTTTATTTGCATAAGTGTCAAAGCAATCCGTAGATTCAACTCCCAAAAAAACAGATAAAGGTAAACGGCTAGGATTTCCATCCGCAACCCATGCATTAAAATCTGCAAATGTCTTTGTTCCGTCAAATTTATTATTATAAACTCTAGCACCACCTGAAAAAAATACCTTAAACGGCAACCCAATGTCAGCCAATGCCGCCGCAACTCCGGCTTCTAAGTCATTCCGGATTATTACATTAAAAAAAGTATCCCTAAACTCAACTTCACCATCTCTTACATGACGCTGCATACTAACAAAGTCATTAACGGGGTCACCACCTGTAGGGTAAGCAATCAAATGGTCATGATGCCCTCGCTCTAAAGAAACCCCCGTAAACTCTATCCCATACTTTTCATACAAATGTTGCAGCATTTCATCACGTATATCCTCATAGCTTTCCGTAAACATGTTTAATACGCCGCAGCCACCTAATAAAAATAATAAGGCAAATATGATTGCCAAAATAGAATGTTTTCTTGTTTTCATTTTTACACACATTCTAATTAATGCTGGTTGTAAAACTCGTCATTTCACTGCCATGCTGCATAAGCATATTAACTCTGTTTTCTCGGGTTATTTGTTCAAATATTTCATTGGGGGTAAAGTTCAACGTCACATGCAGCATATACCCGGTTTTTTGGATTTTTTTAAAAGCGGCGTTTGCAACCGTTTCGGCCCCATCATTAGTTTCAACCCCTAAAATAATGGTGATAGGTAAACGGGATGAATTCCCATCCTCAATCCATGCATTAAAATCTGCCAAGTTTTTTGTACCATTAAACTTGTTGTTAAAAGCAAAACTGTCTGTCGAAAAAAACACTTTAAACGGCAGGCCTATACCTGCCAATGCTGCTGCAACCCCAGATTCAAGGTCGTCTCGGATTATTACACCAAAAAAAGTGTCATTAAATCTAACACTCCCTCCTGTACCATGGCGTTGTATCCTAACAAAATCCTCCTGCATATTTCCACCTGCAGGGAATGCAATTAAGTAATCTTGGCTTCCTCTTTCCAAAGAATCTGCCGTAAATTCTATCCCGTATTTTTCATGTAAATTTTGCAACATTTCGTTACGTATATCCTCATAGCTTTCTGTAAACATGTCTAACATGCCACAGCCTCCTTAAATCACTCATTATTGAAAATCCCTTTTTTTTGCTGGTATCGCATTGCACGATCCATAAGCCAGCCCTCGCTTGGCAAGCGGTTACTGCTAAACGCAATAGGCTCTGCCGGCCTTAGGCTGGTGTCAACAAATGGCTCTTCTAAATTAAAAATATTATACCCATCTACTAAACTGCTAGAAGGTGTTAATGTAGTATTTTGGTTAACCGACAGGTTCGAAAATAAGCCTGTACCACAGGGCAGGCTTTCTACTATTGCCTCAACATTACGTTCTGTTGTCTCGTATACATCGGCAATTTGTACGCATTTTTCGCCCAACTCGCGGGCTTCTATTGCAGCTACATTAGCATGGTTTATCGCCGAACTAATAAGTTCGGCGATACCAGCTGCTAACGTTTGGGTTTTTAACATTTCTTGTATGGCTTGCAAGTCGCTAACGGACTCTTGCAAGCTATTACCTATAGCTTGGTAATTCTTGCTTGATTGACTAAGCGCCGTTGTATCGACTTTAAAGCCATCCATAGACTTGCACCCCTTGCTTTACTTAAAAAATATTTTTGGTACTTAGGCCATCTACTTTTGCTTCTTGCGCGCGCTCAAGAAGCTCATATCTGTCTGCGGCTTCTTGTAGGTTGTTTACGTGTTTTAACAACGCTTCTAACGCACGTAAAATATTACCTTCTACACTTATAAATCGTTGTACAAAGTTTTGACCCGAGCGACTGTCCCAGTAGTCTGCAGGCAGGCGGTGTATTTCACCTTTTATTTCGTTTACGAGACCTTCCATAGCGGATCGGTAGCCTTTAATTTGACCAGCTTTGCTTCTTACCTCTGCGGGGGTTACTTTTAATGTCATTTTTATCTACTCCTTTTAATTGATATTTGTTATTATCTGCGCCTTACTATTTGAGCAACTTCTTGTTCGCCGGCAACATATTTTATTGCTGCGTTATTAATTGCTGTATAGTACTCGGTCATCAACGTCGCTAGTTGATTAAAGTATTGCACGTCAATACCAAATGTTTGATTAAAAGCATCGTTAGCCTCACCATCCCACATTGCACTCATTTCTTGAACTTGTACAATAATTCCTTTTACCCTGACGTTCCACTGTTCTGCTAGTCCCTGAACCGTTTGTGCTGTTCTGTTCATCATTTCTGGCGTTACACGAATTTGTGCCATTTTTACTCCTCCTTAGGATTGTTTTAATTTTAATTACCTACCTCTGCTCTGTTGCTTTCTTCTTGCCAAATCCTGCTCTGCACGTCTTACTTCAGTAGCGGTGCTGCGCAGTGTATTTGCTATTGTTTGTGTTTGTTCCGCACAGCGGCCTACTCTAGTTTTGGTTGTATTCACACTTAGGGAGAATTGGCCGGTTAGGGAACTTTGCCATGCACCTAGAGTTTCCTCTCTTGCCTGTGTCAACCTGTTGTTATCGCGTGATACGTTTTGCGCAACTCCATCCAATGCCCTCGCCGCTTGCTCTAACACAGCAGAATTTGCATTTATTTGTCCGCGCATTTGCTGTCACCTCCTAAAAAATACCTTTCGTGCTTAATTGTTCAACCTTTGTTACTTGGCTTTGCTCGGTTCGGTCATAGGAGTCTGCAGCTTGGTCTAATGCACTTTTGGTTCCCCGTGCGTCTAAGAGGTAGTTAGTGGTCATACTGTCTAACGTGCGAAAATTTATTGCATTTTGTGTTGCGGCTCTGCCTCGCCAAGAATTTGCTACACGGCTGTCTATTTGCGATATAGCTTGTTGAATTTCGCCCATGCTTCGGATAGTTGCGTCCATACGCCCAACCGCAGTTCTTAGCTCATTACTTTCTACAAAAATTGTAGCTGACACCTATCTCACCTCTTTTATCTGGGTAATCTACCCAGTGCACTTCTGATTTCACTTTCGCTGGTTGTGTAGTACCCATGTACTCTTCTCAACGAGCCTATCCGCATGTCCAAACTGGCAATTACGTTGTAAACAGTCTCCATATCCTGCTGCAAACGGCCTTGATATTGCTGTCCCGCAGGGCTTTGCCAATTTGCGTCTACTCTGGCTTGCTGCTCTCTCATTTGTGTACGCTGAGTTGTTAAATTCTCTTTTTCTGAATCCAGCCGCTGTATTGTGTTATTCAACACGTCCAAATTCCAATGAACCATGTTCAAAAGTATTGCCTCCTCCCATCTGCTTGAGGCAAGTATACTACAAAATTTTGAAATTGGATCACTCGCCTGACGAAATGCACGTTTGATGGAACGAAATGCACATTTTCATACTAAAGCCAGTTTATCGCCACCCTTTATTCCAGATTGCTCCAATGAAAGCTCCTTATTTATGGTAAATTCGCCGAGGTAAGAACATAAAATTAAAGCCTCTCTATTGGAAAATATGTCTTGCTTATTTTCATATTCGCAAATTGCATCACAAATTTGGTGAATTAATTTTTCTACCTTCATTGCCTTAGGCACCCAAAAGTCATAAGACTTTGCAGTCGAAGGGCAATAAAAAGTTATCAAAAATTCTTTCATAACTACCTCCAATATACTATAAATATATCTTTCTAATCGCCGCTTCAAGTTCATGATTTGTCATTTGCATAAGCTTTGGGGCTTCATCTATATAATGAAGATAAATTTCTATACTATGTAGCTGTTGGCTTTCGCCCCAAAGTTTTTTCGCTAATTCACTTGCATTTTGCAATGGTGTAAGGCGGTATTTATTTACAGAGCGTACATCTTTGGCAACAACAACTCCAAGTTCCGCAGTGCAGTATCCAAATAAACTTTCTGACATTTTAATAAAAAGCGATGGGCGAGATATATTAACTATGGCAAACCCCAATGCCATATCTACAGAAACACTATCGCCTTGTTGGTATATCATGCCTTGTTCGCCTAAGGTTTTAATTAATGCTTCGCATTTATCACTTTCGATTCTTGGCAGCTCTGGCAAGCCTGGGATTGAATACACGCCACAAAAATATGAAAGAACGGATAACTCGTCCAAATTTACAATATATGAAATAGCCATTTCATTAACCTCCTATAGCATCCAAAAGTTTTTTTCTAAAAGTACGCGAAAAAGGCACAATCGAGCCGTCTTGCATGGTGATTGTCTTGTTTGCTATATCTAAACTGTCTATCTTGCGCACATTTACACAAAAACCTCGATGAACACGTACGAAATAATCAGGTGCGCTACTAATTATTTCATTAAGAGATTCGTAAAACTCATACTCTTGAGCCGCTGTACGCATGAGTATTTTTTTGCTGCTGGATTCAAAATAAGTAATTTTACTGTATGGAACTTGATATACAGTGTCCGATATTTTGAAAGAAAAGTAGCCCCCATATTGGTTGCTTATAGACGCAAAGTCACTATAGATACTAGCAAGCAGTGCATGAAGATATACCTTATTTATTGGGGCTAATAAAAACCCACAGGCACGGTAATGGGCAGGCCTAACTCGTACTGCATCCTCTGCAAAATTAATTCGCAACACAATATAATGAAGGGCATTTATTAAACGTATGGCTCCTACAGTTTTGTCCAGCACATCATAGTTAGTGTCTTCCATAACAAATAATGCCGGCCGCTCATCTACTCTTATACTATTTAGCAGTTCATCCGATGTTTCATTTTCGGACTGTACCCTCGCATCCCAATCTGGCTGAATACATTCTCGACAAAGCGTTGCCAGTTGTTCTAAAAAAGATGTATCATATTCTTGCAAGTATATATAAAGCATCTAATTAACCCCCACACGCTGTTAACTTTTTGGAATAAATACAGAATAGAGCTGTTCGTCAGCCTGCACTACACCTTCTGTTGTATCCTGCGCCATCGACTGCTCACGTGTTACAAATGGTATATCTATATGCTTTTGTTTATCTAACTGACCGGCTGTATGAATACCGCAGCCGTGGCTTGCAAACAATTTATAAGAATCACGGAACATGCCAGAACTGTATACAGAGGGCTCGAAACGGGAAATAAAGTAGCACCCAAGCTCTTTACCCTGTTTAAAGAACAGCTCTACTAAAGGATAGTAATTTTCTTCCCGTTCTTCATAAATTGTATTTAAAAATTCCTCCATGCTGTCTATAAATACAAATAGGAGCCCGCATTGTTCACGTACTGTGCCAAATGCTGCCTGAGGCTGGCTTTTCTTAATTGCAGAACGCTGTGTAAATTCCTCTCTTAATAGCATAAGCAGGTTTAGCAAATCATCACCATTGCGATATACACCATCAAAAGTAAATGCTGCATCCGGGGCGTATTTAAGTGAAACAGAATGTAGTTTTGCATTTAAAGACGCGGCAGATTGTGTAAGATTATGCTGCAGGCTTTCCATACACTTTCTATTTGATGCACTAATTGAAATGCAATAAGTAGTTTCAAGTGGAAGCGTCATGATAGACACATCGTCTTTATTGTACCCAATTAAAATGCCGTCGCCGGTTTTATTCTCGTCAATAAACTCACTAAAGATTTGATCTTTTGGAATGGAGCGCAAAGCGGTTGCCCTAAAACCGTTGTAATTGAAATAACCAGCATCTTCAAATGTTTTTCGTATTTTTTCTGCCCGAACCTGCTCGTTTTCGCCACTTACAGCCAGGGCTGTCTGGTATTCAAATGCTTCTTTCCCCCATAGTCCTTTTCCCTTACCGGGAGGCGGCACAAATTCTGGCATTACCCCAAGTGCGTCGTGATAGTCTCCACGCTCTGCCAGTTGCAGGGTTAGTGTAGTAGTAAAATTTTGCCGCAATTTAAATTTAACATCGCTCATGTGGTTTGCGGTTACAATAAGATGAATGCCATACTTTGAACAGGTATGAGAAATAGGCAGTATTTGCTCGTCAACAAAGTCAGAATAACGGTCAGAAAATGCAAAAATATTGTCTATTATTAAAAGCACACGGGGAAGCACACTGCTGGATGCCATGCGATATTCTTCATAACTTCCTACCTGAGTCTTTTCAAACAGTTGCATACGGGTGTTCATCATGTTGTGAATCAAACCAAAAAGGCGAGATATACGTTCTTCATCATCTCCACCAATTACCGCACCGCAATGCGGCAAGTCAAGAAATACCTTGGTAAGTGAACCCGAGCAATCTATTACATAAAAATTAATTTCTTCCGCAGGGTAATCCATAGCCAGGCTGTAAAGCATGGTTTGCAATAATGTACTTTTACCTGAGCCGGGAATGCCCGCAATCAGTACATTGCTTGTTGTAGAAAAGTTGACGGTTGCCCCATATTGCAGTTGGCGAGAAGGGTCATCAATTACGCCAAGCAATGTTGTAATGCCGGTTTCTTCGCGTACCGTATAAGCTTTACGCATGTCTTCCAATGTCATACCTTCTTGTAATTCTGGCAGCCACAGTTGGCGAGCATTCGATATTCCCAATTGTATTGCCGTGTCATGAATAAATCGTACAGATGCAGAAAGTTGAGTTGGGCGTTCTTCGCCGTCAGTTGCTCCATCTCCCGAGCTTTTTTTCTGACGCATGACCATTGGTGAGCCATCTAGTGCAATCATTGTTACTATGCCGTCATCTGCACCCGCATCTTCTGGTTCATAGCGTGCGCCAGAATAGCCGGATTGAAAAAGTTCAAAAACTTCATCGTTTCCTATTTGCATATAACCGCGCCCAATATTAGTTAAGTACGCCGCTTCTGGGCGGTTAAGCATGCTGTTGGAGTCTTGCTTGTCCTGCACACGCAAACAAATTTTAAAGCGGGAGTTACTCCAAATTTCGTCATCCACAACACCATCAGGTTTTTGAGTGGCCAAAATCAGATGTACCCCAAGGCTCCGCCCTACGCGGGCGGTACTTACCAACTCTTTAATGAAGTCCGGCTGCTCTTTTTTAAGCTCTGCAAACTCGTCGGATATAATAATTAGGTGGGGCATTGGCTCTGTTGCGGAACCATCACGGAAAAAGTGGGAATAGTTATCTATATGGTTTACATTAAATTGGTTAAACAATGTTTGCCTGCGCTTTATTTCTGCCTTAATCGAAAGCAAGGCCCTGTTGGTTTGGCTGCCACCCAGGTTTGTTATAGTACCGGCAAGATGGGGCAGGTCTAAAAACGCATTTGCCATACCGCCGCCTTTATAGTCAATAAGGATTAATGAAATTTCGTTTGGGTGAAAGTTCATAACAAGGGACAGGATATATGTTTGTATTGTTTCACTTTTGCCCGACCCGGTGGTTCCTGCAATTAGGCCATGAGGTCCATGCTGCTTTTCGTGTATGTCAAGGTAAAGCGGCTTGCCGCCGGCACTAATGCCAATTAATGCACGAAGGCTTTCATAGGCACGGCTTTCTTTCCAGCGTTTGTTGAGCTCCCATTCGTCAAGAGAACTTATACCATACATTTCTAAAAATGAAATTGCAGAAGGAATTTCTCCCGTAGAAAGTTCGGACACTAAATAACCGCCTATTTGACGAGACAAGCATTCCAACAATTGATCTGATACTTCATCAAAATTAACCTTGGCAGTTTTATCACGGGTTTGGTCAAGTTGATAGTATCCGCTAAAGTCTTCGTCCAACTGTATAACGTGGCTACACTCGTTGGGCAAGCGATCCATATATTCATATAAAAGCACAAATGTAATCCCGCAATCTAAGTTGTTAGATATATAACGGGAAATATTTTCGCGACGAATAAGCTCTGGGTCTGTACAAAATACAATAATATGTGGCAGTGAAGGGCTGGTGTTGGAGCTAGTGTCACTTGCCGCCTCCATCCTTGTGCGAAGCACACCATTAATATAATGCAATACATTTTGACGCTGGCTGTCACTGGCGGAAATTAGCCTAATTTTATTTTCTTGCCAACGTACATGTGGCAAAGGGTTTGCCCAGCTATATAGTTTCTCCTCTTCCGGGCGTAACAAAAAGACCATTTTAACATCTGTATAACAATGTAACGTGGCAATCTGCAAAGCAAGACTTCCCGCAATTTTATGCACCGCATTTCGTTTGCCTAAAACACCAACAACTGATGTTTCCTTCAAGTTGATAAGTGAAATACAGTCAGATATAAGCTCGTACTGCTCGCGCAGGGCATGAGGGCTTGCTTGTAAAGCATCTGCTACCAACGAAAATTTGCGCTTTGGAACGGTTATTTCAAATTGGGATTTAACATAGCCCGTCCCCAGGCGAATGGCTAAAAAATCCGGTTGATTTGCGTTACGATTCCACAACACTGCTTTGTTATGAGGCAAAATTGTACTAATTTCTATAAGGCTTAAATGTTGCCCGCTTAAAATAGCAGCATTATCGTGCTGTTTTTCGGCCATATAAGCTTCGTTTTCAGCTATATAGTTTTTATATGCACTTTGGCGGTGTGCTTCTTGTTTTTTTGCCTGTTTACGGTCATAAATTAAGTTAGCTACTGCCCAGCTTGCAACTAAAACGCCAGACATTACTACTGATATAATCGTACCAATAACCATAGTACCAGAACCCATTGTAAGATTAATCATCATTGCCATCATGATAGGCAATGGCATAGTCAGGGCAGGGCCAATTGTTAATATTGCAGGGCGTTGGTTACGGCCTTGTGGCTCCGGTGGCGATTCCAACTCTACTGTTTCTGTATAAAGAGACTCTAAAACCCTTGGCGAGCGTATTAGCATTTCGTTACCCAAAGGCACTGCCTCCGCGTCTTTTGGCGGGACATATACGGGCAGCTGCACTATTCTATTAGAACGATTAACGGCAATAAAATCACCCATATAAACCAGCTTAACACCAGCTATATAGATATCGTCCATCATGTTAAGCTTGCGAGTGCCTTCTACTCTGCGGCTACATACATAAGTACCATTTGTACTATGGTCACAAAGCACTGTTCCTTCAGGGTTACGCTGAATAGTAACATGCTGACGGCTTACAAACTCATCCATGATTTTTATATCGCAGTCATCATCTGTGCCAATTTCAATTACACTTTTATCTGCTATAGAGTATTTATCAAAATAACTGTACGACTCATCAGAACCCCATATCCTAATGGCAAAATGCATACCAGATTTTTTTACTACGCCGTTAATTACATCCCCTATCTGCAAAACATGCTCTTTAATCAATTGGTTATCCAGCGTTAGCTCTGTTTCGTCCCCGGGCAAAATATGCCATACCCGGTCCCATACTTCAAAATAAACAGAGCCTAAATCTGTTTCAAACTCCCCGCCCAAATTTACTTTTATGCGTCTGTTATTGGCAGACGAAAGAAGGTATTCATGTACATAATTGTGAAAGCTAAATAAAATAATCATTTAATTCATATCCCCTTCGATATGCACAACGATAGAAACCGTTTGCGTTGTGCTATCAAATATTGCTTTTGCGCTAAGCAGTTTAGTTAAATGAGGCAATGGCACAAATGTAGTACCATTTACAATTACAGGTGTACCGGTTTTGTCGGGAAGGGGCATGTTTGCAATTACCGGAAGCCGTAACTGACCTGACACTATTACAGGTAATTGACGCACACTATCCCATTCTACAACAGCCCCCATTGCTTCTGCTGTAATACGTAATGGTACCATCACACGGTCAGTGATAGGGTCAAGAAAGATAGCAGCACTCAACTCATAAGTTTCACCATTGTAAACATACATATAGCACCCAATAGTAAAGCACAGCAATGCTCTGTCTTCTTGTGAATAATTAATGGACAAGCAAATGGTTCCCTCTCCGCCATTGTCATACAATGTCGCGCCCATTATCTCTGCCGCATGTCTAAACGAGATAAAAACATTGTCATTCACAGACACAGGGTCTCCCATGTCATGGGGCAAGGGTTTCCCAACCAAAACTTCTATTATCGTATCATCGGTAGCTAAAAAAACCGTTTGCGTTTCTGGAACCCAGTTTGTATTTGCATTCATAATATTTGCAATAGTACGTAACGGCAACATGGCTATGCCAGAACGAATAATTGGAGCGGCATAACCTTCATGTGGCTCCCCGTCTATAATATATGTGATGCTATCCAGGGAAAATTGTATCATCGTAGATGTAGCAGGAGGCTCAAGAATATCTTCATTGTTGTCTTCATTATTATCTTCCGGATGATATTCCGGTGGTTGAATAGGTGGTGGTCGGTTTATTATTGGTTCACGATTATACTGTGGGGGATATCCCGGAACTTGACTAGGTTCGGTCGTTGGTGTTCTTGAATATATATTTCTTAGGTTAATATTACTGGGATTAAATATTGCAACAAGTAATATCACAACTACAAGGGCTGCCAACACCCATGACAATTTTCGCGTTGGATACCATAGTTTAATCCTCCATGGCCGACTTTGCCTTTTTTTTGGTGGATACCATACCTTTAGAAGCATCCTAATTCTCCATGGCAGCTGTTGTTTTTTGCCAGCCTTGCGCTCTTGAACATCAACCACATTGAAATTAGGGCGCGCAATAGGAGTTCTATACTCTACTTTTTTTGGTTCAAGCATGCTCACTGTTTTATCCAACATATCATATTCGCTATCATGAAGCACTTTTTCTAAATCTTCTTTCATGGATTTAGGGGATTGGTATCTGTATGCAGGATTATAAGCACATGCTTTTAACACAATTTCCGACAATCGTCTGTCTGCATTTTTAGGCGGGGGTAATGGTGTCCCGCCAAAACGTTTATCCCTTGCCGTTTCTTGGTCACTATAACTTATTGGAGTGGGATATTCCGGCAGAAACGGAAGGCGTTTATCATTCAGAAGACGATACAAAACAAGACCCAACGAGTATATATCAACGTTTGAGTTATATTTCTCTCCACGATAAACTTCCGGTGCTACGTAATTATACGAGCCTTTTTTAGATAGCCTGCCTGCAGTTTTCTCGATAGTACGGGCTATCCCAAAATCCCCCAGCTTGAATCCACTTGTTTTAGAGAAAAATATATTTTCGGGCTTCACATCCCGATGAACTATATTAAATTTTTGGCACAATTCCAAAGCTCCACATATATCAATGCCAAGCTGTACAATATCTTTTCGGCATAATTGTTTAATCGTAGTGTTTTTTGCATCCTGGTTTGTTTGAGAATCGTCGATATAATCATTTAAAGGCGTTAACAACTCCATGCGAATAAATATATCCCAACCAATACCATCAGCATGCTGAATAACAGCATGGTCTTCATAACTTACAATATTGCTGTTTCCTCTTAGGTTTGACATTAAAGAAATTTCACGCGCCAGTTCTTCAACAAATTCTTTGAAATATGCGGTAATACTTTTCTCATCCATTCCGTCTGCCAATACACTATTTATTTCGCTTTGGTTTCGTGGAGTGGTAACAATTTTAATAGCAGATTTTTGAGTGCGGCCTAAATCGCTTCGCTCTGCTTCAAACACATGCCCGTATCCGCCTTCTCCGATTAAGCGCGTCAATTTCCAATTACCAAAAATAATGTCGCCAACTTGATATCTATCAGCCATATCAATTCCTCCCACCCATTTGCACTTTTGCAACCAAAACCGTTATATTGTCTTTACCCCCATTAATCAAGGCAGAGTCTATTAATTGCTCTGCAATATTTCCTGCTTTGTTTTGGTAGGCTTTACCCCAAAATTTTAGTTTTTGAACAGGCGTTTTTTTTAAATCAGATGTAATAATTTGAGTAATTTCGTCATCGGTAACCATGTCGGTTAGCCCGTCGCTACATAAAATGAAAGTATCGCCATCTTGCATTTCCAATGGTTTAGCAACATAGGGCTCGATTAGCAGCTCACTAGGGAAAATCCCCAGATGCTGTGTAAGCATATGTCTTTCTGGATGTATTCTAGCCTGTTCTTCCGTAATAATCCCTCTACTTACCAACGACCTAATAGGGGTGTGGTCTTCAGTAAGTTGTATAAGCTGATTGTCTCTAAACAAATAAACCCTGCTGTCACCAATGTTAGCAACGTAAGCAAAGCCATCCTGAATATATACTATAGCAATAGTAGTACCTATCCGGCGGCCATTGTTCTCGTCTATTACAGTACATATTCGTGCATTGGCTTCATGTAAGTAAATATTTAGTAATTTATCAAACGCAATATCCTGCCCATTCATATGTCGGTACAATTCATCTAACGTATTTACTGCAATTAAAGAAGCAAGTTCTCCGTTTTCTTCACCACCCATACCATCAGAAACAGCATATACTCCACTGTTTGATATGTCAGCTAAAGAAACAGTACCCATTATATTTGGGTCCAATGTGTGCCCATTTAGAAAGAAATTATCTTCGTTAGCGTCGCGCGTATAACCAATGTTGCTTGCAGCAACAGCGGTTACAATCCAATTGGGTTTATGGACACTCATTTTAAACTCCTCTTTGCATTATTTATCCATTTTGATACAATGACGCATAGCCCAAGCTTATGTAAAAAAGCGGAGATAGCTACGCAAATATAGCCCCCCAACCAATGGGACTATGCTATCATATTTGTAAAACACTGTCAAATAAACACGGATCATATATTTATATATATATTTACAGGCTTTATACATTTTTGTTTGTTAAGCATAGTTCTGTGATACAATGCAAGTAATTAAAATAGAAAGTGAATGATTTATATGGACAAAGCCACATTAAAACAACAAGTTTGCGCCGCAATAGACGCAAACCGCAGTGCCATTATAGACTTTGGCAAATGGTGCAGAGCCAACCCAGAGCTGGGCTATAATGAATACAAAACATCGGCGGCAGTTAAAGAGCAACTTACAGCTGCCGGCGTAAAGGATATCGAAACCGTGGCCATCACCGGGCTAAAAGGTTGGATACGCGGTAAAAACAACTCCGCCATCGGTACGCAAAGCACGCCTAGTGTAATGGTAATTGGCGAACTTGACGCAGTTATAAGCCCGCAGCACCCGTACGCTAACCCACAAACCGGCGCAGCACACGCATGCGGTCACGCAGCACAACTTGCGGTACTTGCAGGCGTTGCTATGGGCATATCCACAGTAGCGGAACATTTGGGCGGCAATGTCTGCTTTGCGGCCACCCCTGCCGAAGAGTTTATCCAAATTGGCGAAAGGCAGGAAATGCGCCGCATGGGTAAAATAGACTGGCTTGGCGGCAAGCAACAAATGATTGCAGAAGGCGCGTTCGACGATATTGATATGGCAATGATGATTCATGCAGAAACGGACTTTTCTGCACCGGGCGGGCATGTAGTAACCGGCGGGTCTTCGCTTGGGTTTATCGGCAAGGATATCCGTTTCACAGGCAAGGAAGCCCACGCAGGCGTAGCACCCTGGCTTGGCATAAACGCGCTAAACGCTGCCAATCTTTCCATGCAGGCAATCAATGCCTTGCGCGAAACTTTCCGCGATACGGACAGCGTTCGCGTTCACCCAATAATAACAAAAGGCGGCGACATTGTAAGCACCGTCCCTGCAGATGTTAGAATGGAATGTTTCGTACGCGCCAATAATCCAAATGCGATGAAAACGGTAAATGCCCAAGTAAACCGCGCAATACGGGGCTGCTCTCATGCCCTGGGAGTTGAAGTCGAAATTAATGATATAGCCGGCTACTATCCGCTTATGCAAAACCCGGATATGGGCAAGCTTTTTGGCGATAATGCCCGCAGCATAGCCCCAAATGCGCTGGTAGAAGATGGCATCCTTTTTGGCGGAAGTACCGACATGGGTGATGTCACGTGGCTGCTGCCGTCTATTCACCCATCTATCAGCGGTTTTAGCGGCGCACTGCACAGCTTACATTTGGATATTGCGGATGACGAACTTGCATATATCCTGCCCGCAAAGCTGATGGCAACCACCGTTGTAGACTTGTTAGCAGACAACGCCACCTGCGCGTTAGACATAAAAAAAGCGTATCCTCGCAAAACTAAAGAGGAATACGCCGCTTTTTGGGCAAGTATATTAGGTTAAACTATTCATTTCTTGATTATGTTCGGTATTATCCAAAGGAGCGGAGTCGAATTTTCTGTTGAGCGCAGTATCAGTTTTTATCAAATTATCAATTAGTCTGTCAATTTCATCTAAACGCAAATATATACCGGATACTTCGCCCTCATTTATTCTTGTAAGGTGCTTTTGTACAAGCTCCATATAAACATTCTGGAATTCTTGCACTTTAGTACGCTCGCGTGCAACTTCGCGGCGCACATTTTCAAGCTCATGAACAATTTGCTCCTTGTATTCATCTGCCTGCATTTTTGCGTTTTTAACCATATTGTCTGCCGCAATTTGAGCAGATATAATCGCGTTTTTTATGGCATTGTCTTTGTCTTTATAACTTTTTATGACATTTTCCAGGGTTTCGATATCACTATCTACCATTACGGGGTCATATCCGCGCTTAACTAGTGGATAACGTTCCAATGTAAACAACTCCTTTTATTTAAATGGGGCACTGCCCCAAACCCCGCCGCTACAGTGGGAATGAATCCCACTTCCGCTTAATCAGGCCTTCGCAAATAATAGCATAATTGGCCTAATCGCGCAAGCGTACTGCATTGGCTGCGCGGCGGCGATAGGTATCATCCATTTTGGCATAATGTTTACGGGTGGTGTTGACATCTGCATGGCCAAGCACATTGGCCACTAGATAAATATCACCCGTTTCGGCATAAAGTTGCGTACCAAAGGTACTGCGCAACTTATGCGGCGATATATTTTTTAATTTTGTAATAAGCGATGCATACTTTTTAACCAAGTTTTGAATTGCGCGGTCAGTTAGGCGTCGGTTTTGCAAGGAAAGGAACAGAGCGTTTTCGTGTCCGGATTGTGCCACTATTTTTTCTCGGGATTCCAGATACGCTTTCAACGCAGCTTCTACCTCGGTGCCGAAGTATAGAATCATTTCGTCGCCGCCCTTACGCAATACGCGCAGCCCATTTGTGTCAAAATCTATGTCGTTAATGTCCAGCCCCACACATTCCGAAACGCGCATTCCCGTGCCAAGCAGCAGCGTAATTATTGCGGCATCCCGCAACTTTGTACGTTCGTGATAAACTTTTTGGTGGTTTGTCAATTTTTCGCCGCTGTCAACTTCGTCCAGCAACCTTGCAATTTCGTCCACCTCAAGCGTAGTTATATGTTTCTGATGTATCTTTGGGAAGGCAACAAGCTCTGCCGGGTTAGCGGGCAGCTTTTTTTTCATATATAAATATTTAAACAACCCACGAACGGCCGCAAGCTTGCGTGACTTGCCCAATGCCTGGTTTTGGTGCGACAAATCTACCTCGCCAACGGGAACATAATATGTGAGATATTCCATAAACGCTTCGATATGATCAGACTCTATTTGCGCCATTTGCGGCATATCGATATCTTTTGCCGTAATGCCGTCAAATATTTCCTCCGACAAAAAGCCAAAGAAAATTTTAAGATCATAAGCATAGCCCAAGCGAGTGCGCGGCTGGGTTTGCTCCCCCAGGCTGCCAAAATAACTGCGCACAAAAAGCGGAAGCTCTTTTAAAATTTCCCGCAATTTTAATGTATTTTGTACATTGGTTTGGTCATGGTAGGTTGGCATGATGGTAGTTTCACCGCCTGACATTGATTTTTATACATTATCTCATATGAATGGGTTTTATGCAATTTTGGCTTTGCCAGCACGGCATTCTAATTTTAAAATCTTGCGGCAGTGCAAGTATGCCGCGCAACATGCCCAAAAAGTTCTTGACCCATAACCCATTGTTATGCTATAGTCAATTTGTTAGAATGTTTGTAGGTTACTAGCTCTAAGGTTTTTTTGATAAAAAGTTATGGAGCGTAAGTCATAGACAGCATGCAATTAGCTACGTGATTACAAGATATCACCGCAACAGCAATCCAAACAAAAGAAGTCTACCGACTTTTGAATTATGGTGACAACAAATTGGATGTGGCAGTAAGGGAACATGAACGCGAGTTTATTTCAAAGCTTCTTGATGATGATTTTTGTATGACGGCTTCTGTCGGCTATACCGAAGGTGACAGGGTGCGAATAACTAGCGGTGCATTGGTAGGCCTAGAGAGCCAGATAAAGAAAATCAACAAACACGGTCGTACAGCCATAATCGAAGCGCCACTGCTTGGAGAAACGAGAAAAATAACGCTAATGCTTGAAGTGTTTAAAAAAATGTAATAAGTAGGGAGTGGGTTAGATGTTATTTTCGGTAATAATACCCACTGATATGATTCAAAGAATAAGAGTAGGTGAAGAAACAAAGTCATCCAACCGAATAAAATCTGCATGCATGACCTACGGTGCGCATAGATAAGTTGGATATTGGTGGCTTAGTGCCATCTTTTTTACTCTGAAGTAGTTTTTTGCGCAACATTGCAAAGCTATAAAACATTAAGTTTACAGGAGCTTCAACAGCATGACAAAGAAACTATTAATTGCGATTGCATTTTTATTACTAGGTACTCTGTGCATAATTGCATGGGTATACCTACCTATGGAAATCACGGGCGAATATCGCATGGGAAATTTTTTCATGCGATTATTTTATGCGCTTCTTATTTCGATAACTGTAACGATTATGATGATTTATGGCTTAGTTATGGTTACCAGGCGAGACTATGTTAAACTTCAATTGCATATCATAAAACATTTTAGACATTTACTGATTTTGATGGTAAAGCGTGATTTTATGACTCGATACCGCAAAAGTATGCTTGGTGTTTTGTGGTCTGTTCTAAATCCGTTACTTACAATGATCATTCTAGCATCTGTATTTTCTATGATATTTGGCATGGATACGCCCGACATGGCGATATATGTATTAAGTGGTCAGCTTATATACAACTTTTTTTCTGAAGCCACAACTACAGCAATGGGCTCTGTTACAGGTGGAGCTTCAATAATTAAAAAAGTCTATGTACCAAAATATTTATTCCCTGTTACTAAAGTTATTTCATCAGCAGTAAACTTGGCCTTTGCGTTTATTGCATTCATTGTTGTATTTCTAGTTACTGACACTACTTTTCATTGGACGATTTTTTTGATTCCGATTCCTGTGCTGTATGTTTTTGTTTTCTCCACAGGTGTAGGTATGATTTTATCTGCATCTTCTGTATTCTTTAAGGATGTTACCTATTTATATGGGGTTATACTAACAATGTTGTTTTTCCTCACCCCGATAATGTATCCTGTGAGTATATTACCAGAGCAAATATTCCACATTATTCATTTGAATCCATTATTCCATTACATTCAATACTTCCGCGATTTAGCTCTATATGGAGTTATTCCAAACTTGTGGACAAACATTGTGTGCATTGGATTTGCACTTTGTGCACTTTCTGTGGGCTTATATGTGAAAATGAAGCAACAAGACAAATATATTTTGCATTTATAGGAGTCGTAGCATATATGATATCATGTCCGACTATTGAAGTGAACGATGTTTCAATGATGTTCAATCTCAGCAAAGACAAAGCTATGGGATTTAAGGAATATGCAATTAAGGCTTTAAAACGACGGCTATATTATGACGAGTTTTGGGCATTAAAAGATATAAGTTTTACTATTAACAAAGGTGAGGTTGTTGGCGTTTTAGGCTTAAATGGAAGCGGAAAGTCGACGCTACTAAAGCTTATAGCAGGCATTTTCAAGCCAACTAAAGGAAGTATTCGTGTGAATGGCTCGATATCTCCGTTAATCGAACTGGGAGCAGGTTTTGACCCTGAATTTTCGGCTAAAGATAATGTGTATATGAATGGTGCAATGTATGGCCACTCACCTTCACATATGGGTATATTATACAAAAAGATAATGGATTTTGCTGAGTTATGGGAGTTTGAAAATGTACCGCTCAAGAATTTTTCCTCGGGCATGTATGCGCGACTTGGTTTTGCCGTAGCAACCGAAGTTAAGCCGGAAATTTTAATTATAGATGAAATTCTTGGAGTTGGGGACTTCCGTTTTACGGAAAAATGTAAAAAAAGGATATCTGAACTTATATCTGGAGGGACTACTGTTCTTTTGGTTTCGCATTCATCTTCAACAATTGAGTCAATGTGTGACCGTGCAATTCTTCTCGAAAAAGGAGAGATGCTCTTTATGGGTTCGGTTAAAGAGGCCAACGATTTATATAAAGGTGACTTAAGTGTTTAGAGTTTTACATGTGCTTGACAAAATCACAGAAAATAGCGGATTGAGTGCAGTTGTAATGAACAATTATAATCAGCTGAACAAAACTGAAATCAACTTCGATTTTATGTTAAATGAAGAACCTAGCTTAAAATTAAGAGAATATTTGGAACGCAATGGGTCTAAAATATTTCTAATGCCTTCGTTAAAAATGAAGAATTTTGCGAAATACATTTTAGCATTGCATAATTTTTATGGAACACAAAACTATCCTATTGTCCACGGCCATGTAGCAATTACAGCTTTATTCTATTTAGGGTTATCGCCAAAAGGTACTATACGAGTAATTCACAGTCAGAACGCAGGCGGGCCCGTTAACAAAATTAAACGCTTCCGCAATAAAATTCTTACAAGTCTAATTAATTATGTGTCAGATGCAAGGTTGGCGTGTTCAAAAGAAGCCGCCGTGTTTTTATTTGGTAAAAATAATGATGCAACTATCATGGCAAATCCAATTAACCCCAAAAGCTTTGAGTTTAACGCACGATTAAGACAACAAGTAAGATCTAAGTACAAAATAAGTGATGACATTAAAGTTATTGGGCACATTGGGAGATTCTGCCGCGAAAAAAATCATATCTTTATATTAGATGTTTTTGATAAGTACTGTAAAATCGATGCAAACGCCATATTGATGCTCGTTGGTGATGGTGAGCTGTTTATGCAAATCAAAACGGAGGTGCAAAAGCGTGGCATCAGCGACAAAATAGTGTTTACCGGAAAAGTAGAAAGTATAAATGGGTACCTTAGTGCAATGGACGTGTTTGTTATGCCTTCTTTTTCCGAAGGCTTGCCGCTTGCGGCGATCGAGGCACAAACTAATGGGTTACCAATCATACTTTCAAAAGCAATACCAAAAGAAACAGACGTTGCAGGTTGCGCAAAATTTATTGCATTAGACGTCCAACAGTGGGTCAATACAATAATGGCAGTACAGGTTTTAGATAGATGTAATCGCAAATGTAAAGTCGAAGGAAGTAAGTTTGATGCAAAACTTCAAACAGATATGCTTGTCAACTACTACAAAAATTTACTGGGAATTCATAAAAATGAGATGTAATGAGTTAAATGGATAACAGGATAATTATATTTCGCTTTATACTAACTATGAAATGTAACTTATGATGCTCATACTGTTTTGTGAGAAATTTTATTGAAGTAATTTTGTAATCATTATGAACGAGTTAAACTATAAATCCTAATGAGGTTAATATGAAAAGATTGAATGTTGTTTTAGAGGCGTACATTGATAATAATTTTGGCGATGATTTATTTGTTGCTATATTCTCCTTGCGGTATCCTTTTTGCAATTTTTTCTTAACAGGCGATCCGATATTGATAGATGCTCTCGGTTTGCCAAACGTTTTTCATGTTTCTTCTCTTAGTATTAATGACAACACGCACTATCCTTTTGATTTATTTCTCTTAATAGGCGGAGATATGTTCCCTGATGGTTATTTATTTGATGAGCGTAAGCGACTTGTTGATGTTTTTGCTAATGCAAATAAACCAGTGTATTTTGTTGGCAACAGTTTCAAAAAAGCAGTATCAAATAGTACGAAAGAGCATTTGTTGAGTTATTGCAGTAGGGCTACTCGTATAATCCCAAGAGATACACAAAGTATGTTAATTCTAGACAGTTACGGGCTTTCAAATACCTCTCTTGGTTCTGATTCTGCGTTTATTTTGGCTAGTGCCTTTGAACCTTTACAGCTTCCGAATAAGGAGAAAGTCATAGGCATTTCATTGAGAAAAAAGCATAACGTTGATTTGCGTCAACACGAAATGTACCTTAGGAATATCGGAGAAATAGCAAATCGTTTTTTAGACTCATCTGATAACAGAAAAGGAAAAGTAAAGTTTTTGAACTTCAGTAAAGGCTCTTATGATGATTCAGATGAGAGTATTAGGATTATTAATGATTTTTCTCTTGACAAGAACAGTAGTATCACATACACAGGCGATTTACATCAGTTTATATTGGAATTTAATACATGCGATTATATCGTTGCTACAAGGTTTCACGCTGTAATTTTTGCACTTCTTTTAAACAAGCCATTTATTCCCTTTGTGTATGACGAAAAAACTGCAAATTTGCTAAATGATATTGACTATACAGGTGTATCCCTTACTCATTTGTCTGGTATTCAAGACTACTCTGCGGCTTTCATCCAATTATTGTCAGGTGATATGTTTTTTAGTAAAGAAAAATTAAATACATTGGTTGAGTACGCAAGTATCAATTTTAGTGAACTAGACGCAATTGTTGGACAAAGCAGAAGTTTAGAAAATTTTGCGTGTTTATATTCGGATCAAAAGTATATTCCGGGAAAAGGAAGTATTTTAAATAATTATACGGAACTCAAAGATAATAGGGACTATCTGGAAACACAATTGCGAAACAAAGATGCATTATTAAAACAGCAAGAATTGCTGTTGTCGGAATTGAAAGAATATAATAGCGACTTAGAAGAAGCAAAGCAATATTTCACATCACAACTTGAGTCACAGGAAAACATTATAATTGACTTAGAGAAACATGTTGTTCTGTTGGAAGAGGCAAAGCATTATTTCACCTCACAGATTGAATCAAAGGAAGGTGTTATAATTGAGTTAGAGAAACATGTTACCCAATTAGAAGAAGCAAAGCATCATTTCACCTCACAGATTGAATCAAAGGAAGATATTATTGGTAGATTAGAGGTTGCATATATTGAAGTGGGTAGTTATAGCAAAGAACTTGAAGCAGCAAAAAAATATTTCCAACAACTATTCGAACGTAATGAAAAAATCATAGAAACTTTGACTGCAAAAATAACAGAATACGAAAGCGTCGTTATATCAATGCAGCAGGAGATTCATTACGAAAAATCTTTGATTCGTGGCGCATATGAGCAAAATATTTTTAGTTATTTCGAAAAGCGTATTCGCAAGTCGTATCTGTCATAAGGGAGGATTCCAATGGCTTTTGATTTCACCAAACAGCCTGGAAGGGTATTATTAACGCGTGGTGCTCCAAAATTTGACATGCCGTTAGTTAGCATAATTACACCTTTTTATAATGCCGGCAAGTACTTTGAGCAAACATTTAATAGTGTGTTAAATCAGACGTTTCCGTGGTTCGATTGGATTATAGTTGACGATGGCAGCACAAACAGCGAGGATATTCATATTTTAAAAGAAGCATCAGCACGTGATAGCAGAATAACAATGATAACTCAAGAAAATGGAGGCGCAGTAAAGGCGAGAAAACTTGGAATAAGTATAAGTCGTGCAGATATAATAATATTCTTGGATGCGGATGATCTTATTGAGCCACAGTTTGTTGAATATGTTTATTGGAGCTTAATAATTAACTCTGGTGCAAGTTGGGCGTATACAGACCAAGTAGGTTTTCATGGATCGGAATATCTATGGAAAAAGGATTTTTCCTCATCATTTATGAAGCGCGAAAATATATTATCGTACTGTTGTGCTTTTCGTAAAGAGGTATTTAATAGGTATGCTGATATTTATCCTGACGAAACTCGCAATATGTGGGAAGATTGGCAGCTTTGGCTGAATTTGTTGGCACATGGTTGTTATCCCGTTCATATTAGGCTACCTCTTTTTTGGTATAGAAGACTTGATACGGGCGAATTGAGTAAAATTGACAAAAATTCAGCTCTTAAAGAACGGCTACAACAACGGATTAAACAGCTATCACAAAATGTACCTGAAGATGTTAAAGCCATTACATTTCCTCAAAAAGAGCATAAGGATTTTGCTCCACCAAAAATATTTGACTTTAGTTTTGATGACTATATCGTTAAAAGTGATAAGACACACATACTGCTGCTAATACCCCATATTGTTAAGGGTGGCGCTGATTTCTTTAATTATGAAATAGCAAGACTGCTAAACCACGATAAATATGAACTATCTATCATAACCACTTTTCTAAGTCACAATGATGAAGAGTGGATGCAATCTCTACAAACGAATTGTTCAAATACATTTTCTCTTAAAGACTTTTTAACACTAAAAGATTATGCTGGGTTTATACACTATTATATTAAATCGCGATCTGTAGATGTAGTGTGGAATATAAACAGTTTTTACGGATACTATCTGTTTCCATGGCTCAGAATTAATTTTAAATCATTAGCTTTGGCTAATTATGTTCATAACGATTCTGCTTATTGGCGTAATGGTGGGTATGCACGTTTATCTGCTGGTTTTCAAGATATATCTGATATGACAATATGCACAAACCAATTAACGCTAAATGCCATTGTTGACAATTATGGAATGTCCCCCCAGAAGTGCAAGGTGTCGTATATCGGCGTTGACACACAACAACTTAATCCTGAGTCTGTCAAATATGGTGAAATACGCACTAAATTTGGAATAGCAACTGACAGGCCTGTGGTTTTGTTTTTGTGTCGGCTTAGTCCCGAAAAGAGACCGTTCCTTATGTTGCAAATCGCTGCAAGCCTGAAAGAAAAACTAGACAATGTTTGTTTCTTGGTGGTTGGCGATGGAGAAATGCGAGAAAGGATGGATATTGAAAAACGCAAGCTTCTTCTCGATGATACTGTAATATTTACAGGTATTCAAGAAGATGTCAGATATGCCTATAAAGACGCGAATGTTTTGCTTATTTGCTCACTTAAAGAAGGTTTGGCGCAAACTACATTTGAAGCGATGGCGATGGGACTACCTGTTGTAAGTGCTGATGTTGGGGGACAGTCAGAGATGGTTAATGATTCTACAGGTGTATTAATTCCATGCATGCAAGATGATGAGACAGGACTTCATGATTATAATTATAGCACGGATGAAATAAATGAATATGTAAATGCATTGTATAGAATTTTGTCTGTTCAGAATAATGACAATGAAATTTATAAAGAAAATCGCAACTTGGTATCTGAGCAATTTTCGACCACTAAAGCAGTAAATGACTTTGAATTATTTACAGACGAACTCTTGTCAAGTGCATACACGGATAAAAGAGTCGATGTATATAACGCCTTATCAGACGTCCCCAATCTATGCAACGAATTTGTTACCATATTTAATGCATATGAAAAATTGGAGCAAACTGCCAATGAAATTTGGGAAGCAAAGATTTATTTCCAACGACTCGCCGACAATGTTGCAACAAAAGAAAGTCAAGTGATGATGTTCCATTGGTACGCAAGGTTTTTGTCGGACACGCTAATAGGCAGATTCTGTTGGCGTATGATGAAGTTTGTGTATAATCTTTTCAACAGAAAGTGAGGAAAAAGCCAATGAGTCGGGCTATTATTTTAGCTGGTGGACAAGGAGTACGATTGCGCCCTTATACAGTTGCACTACCAAAACCGCTTATGCCAATTGGAGATTATCCTATATTGGAAATTGTGGTTCGCCAGCTTGTACGTAACGGTTTTAAACACATAACTATGGCTGTAAATCATCAGGCCGATATTATAAAAGCTTTTTTTCAAGATGGGGCAAAGTGGGGACTTAAAATTGATTATTCATTGGAAGATAAACCCTTAAGTACAATGGGGCCATTAAAGTTGATACCCGACCTTCCCGAACATTTTTTGGTTATGAATGGCGATGTGCTATCTGACGTGAATTATCATGATTTTTTAACCACACATGTGACTGACAATAAAACCTTCACAATATTATCACATGTGCGTAAAGATAGGGTAGATTATGGTGTGTTGAAGACTAATACAAATAATAAACTTATAGGGTTTGAAGAAAAACCGGTAAACACCTATTTGGTAAGTATGGGCATATATGCCGCTAGTCGTCGTATCCTATCAGAAATAACTGAAGGGGTGCCTTTTGGTTTTGATGATTTAATGCGTTGTTTTCTAGCAAAAGATGAATCTGTCTCTGTAGTACCGTATGGCGGTTACTGGATGGATATTGGAAGACCTGAGGATTACGCTCAAGCATCTAAAGATTTTTCGAAATTAAAAGAAAGATTGGGGATTTAATTCATGTCAAAGATACTTGTTACCGGGAGCAACGGCTTTCTGGGAAGAGCTCTCCTTGAATCTTTGATAAACCATGATGTCATTACTTTTGATGCTGACGATGGAAATGTTATAGACTATTTTTTTACCGATAAAGATGTTTCACATGTTTTCCACTTGGCTGCCAGAACTTCTGTGCCTGAAAGTTGGGAAATTCCATATCAGTATTATCAGACAAACATAATGGGTACTGTAAATGTTCTTGAATTATGCCGTACTACAGGTGCAAAAATGACATATGTGACAACTTATCCATACGGCGAACCGCAGTATATCCCAATAGACGAGTCACATCCATGCAATCCAAACTCTCCGTACAATCACTCGAAACACATAGCAGAAGATATTTGTAGGTCTTATTCTAATTTATATGGAGTATCTGTTACTGTTTTGAGGTTATTTAATGTGTACGGAAACGGACAATCCGAAAGCTTCTTGATTCCTCATGTGGTTAAGCAGGCAGTCTTTTCTTCTGCAATCGAAGTTATGGACTTAGAGCCAAAAAGAGACTACGTGCATATAACTGATGTTGTTAAGGCATTACTGGCTACAATTGGTGTATCTGGCTATAACATTTATAACGTCGCTAGCGGCGAGTCAAGAAGTGTGATGGATGTTTGTCGGCTAGCACTTGATACTTTGCAAACAAAAAAAGCGATAATTTCATTAAATAACAAGCGCAAGAATGAAGTTTCAAATATCGAAGCAAATATCAGTAAGATTAAAAAAGATTTAGGCTGGACACCTACTGTGACGTTTCCAGAAGGTATCAAAAGCCTAGTTGAATACTATAGGAGTGGGTTACAATGAGGGTATTGGTAACGGGTGCAGATGGCTTTATAGGCAGTCATTTGACTGAAATGCTTGTTAGTCGCGGGTATGACGTTCGCGCCTTTGTGTATTATAATTCCTTTAATTCATGGGGATGGTTGGACAACGTGGATAAAAGAGTTTTATCAAACATTGATGTTGTAATGGGAGATATTCGTGACCCTCACGGCATGCAGAGTGCAATTGATGGATGTACAGCAGTACTTCACCTTGCTGCATTAATTGCAATTCCCTTTAGCTACGTTGCTCCGGATACCTATGTTGATACAAATATAAAGGGCACTCTAAACGTGTTACAAGCAGCAAGAGCAGATAATGTTCGAACCCTTATTACTTCAACATCTGAGGTTTATGGAACTGCGCAATATGTCCCAATAGACGAAAAGCATCCCTACCAAGGGCAGTCGCCTTACTCAGCTACTAAAATAGGTGCAGACAGGCTATCGGAAAGCTTCTATAGATCCTTTGATTTGCCCGTCACAATAGTTCGCCCCTTTAACACATATGGCCCTCGCCAATCAGCACGTGCAGTTATACCAACTATAATAACACAGCTTCTTGCAGGGAACGAAGAAATTCATTTGGGCAGTTTATCGCCGACACGCGACTTTAACTATGTAACGGACACTGCTCAAGGTTTTATTTCAATTTTAGAGGAAGATGCAACTATCGGAGAGGAAATAAATATTGCCTCGGGACGAGAAATATCGGTAGGAGATTTGGCAAAAGAACTGATTAAACAGATTAATCCAAACGCAAAAATTGTTTGTGATGGGGTGCGCTTGCGGCCAGACAAGAGTGAGGTAGAACGATTGCTTGGATGTAATAAGAAAATATCAACACTAACCTCTTGGAAGCCTGAAACTAGTTTTAGTGAAGGTATACAAAAAACCGTTAAATGGTTTAGAAATGATGAAAATCGAAGGGGTTACAAACATGAAGTTTATGTTGTCTGATGAAAGGTACGTGAAGGCATGAAGAGGTTAGAGAACAGTTTGTCTTCGATTCAGAAACAATTGAACTTTCCTTGTTTTTTACTTGCAATAAACTTTGTAGTTGCCTTTTTATCATACGGACTGTTCTTGCGGATAACTTTTTCCATAGATTCATATGGTCATCTAGTGAACACTGTTTATAATATGCAAAATTCACATATACAAGGTGGTCGTTGGGTTAACGCTGTTGTCCTTTTCATGTTTGATCGTTTCGGCGTGCACCCTGTATTGGATCAGCATGTCGGCTTCTTTATGTTGGTAGCTTCTATTGCAATATGTACCACCATAATTGCTATGCGAATTAAAGACGTATATAATAATGCAAGCAATAGAGATTTAGTTGTCCTTGACATCATGTTGATATCTGCCTTCGTTAATGTTTTTTTCGCTGAGATGTTCCACTTTCCTGAAATGACATACTTAATTGCAATCGGTCTTTTTTTATCGGTGCTGGCATGTTCAACACTGACCAAAAACTGGTCTGTCAGGGGTATCATTGCATCATGTATATTAGTATCACTTTCATTCGGGATTTATCAAGTTCTTTTTATATATTTCATCATTATTTCGATTTGTTTATTACTGATTCAATGTGGATTTAAACTAAGAAAAGAATCTGTGATAAAGGTAATACAAATACTAGGAGTAGGTTTGATTGGAGTGATTTTATCATTAACTTCTACTCAAATAATTATTCGCGTACTAGGATTGGCAATGTACGAAAGGTCTTCTATAGGGTTCAATCCAAGCCTATGGATTTCAAATATTAGATTGATAGTAAATTTGCAATACCCCCTGTTCAATTCCGCACTCAATTTAGTTCCAGGCAGTAGAGTTGCCTGGTCGGTAGGTATTATTCTATTAGTCGGTGGTTATGGTGCTATTGCAAGCAGGATAAAGAACAATATGACGTATAAAGATATGTTGTTTACGCTTGTCATGCTTCTAGGGGGGTATGCATCTGTATTTATTGCACATGTGGTTTCTCCCACATTTTGGCCGGTACCTCGGCAAATGGTTCCCTTTTTCGCATGGGTCTCAATACTATCTGTATTGTTTTTTGTTTTATCTACAAGCAAGACTGTGAAAGGTATCATTTTGGCTGTTAGCATATATCTACTGCTTGCAAACGCAGTATTTATACAACAAATTGCAGCAGATAATCTTATTGTCAATGCACTGGACAGACAACATTCCGTAGATGTAATAAGGCATATAGAACAACATGAACGCGACAATAATGTTGTAATTACACAAATAGCTATTCAGGGTGACATGTCCCCAACATGGTTTTATACTAATCATAATCCAGTTAGGTTCTCTGGCGATATGAATATTCGCGCATGGTTTGTTTCTTGGTCTATAAGAGGTTTACTATATAGTGTTTCCGGTAGGGAATTTGAAATTGTTGATATGGACATCGATATATTTAATCATCATTTTTATGGAAGAAATTGGAGTCGATTCATTCCGGAGGAGCAAATGATTTTTGTTGAAGATACACTATACATGATTCTTTATTAATTACAGTTGTGTCGAACATGTAGAAAATATAAAATGAAGGAGTACTGTCATGCAATTAAAAATTGGCGTTATAGGCGTAGGTAACATGGGGCGCAATCATGTACGTAATATTCTTGAAATGCCCAATTATTACGAACTTGTGGGGGTTTATGACCCATCCCCAGAAAACAACCAGATTGCAAAGGAAAGATTTGGCGCGACATGCTTCGAAAGTGTAGAGGAGCTTCTTAAGCAGACAGAAGCGGTAGTGTTGGCGATGCCGTCTTCCCTACATAGGGAATATGGTTTGCTTGCTGTTAAGTACCACCAACACGCTTTAATAGAAAAACCAATTGCACTTATTGAATCTGATGGAGTGCTGCTATGCCAGGAATTTAGCAAGATTGGCAAAACATTAATGGTTGGCCATATCGAGCGTTTCAACCCCGCTGTAATAGAAATGAAAAAGATATTGGAGAATGAAAGCGGTATTGTTGCAATTGATGCAAAAAGGTGTAGCCCTTTCGACAAGCGTATAGGCGATACAAATGTTATTTTCGATCTTATGATTCACGATTTAGATATTGTTTTAAACTATCTACAACCTAACCCTGTAGAAAAAATCGCGGCAAACGCGTTGGTAGTACACAGCCAAAATTATTCCGATTATGTACAAGCCATGATCCAGCATAAATCAGGTGCAATTTCTACTGTTTTAGCGAGCCGCACTACAGAAGATAAAATACGTACAATCGATGTTCATACAAAAACAAGCTTTATCCAGGCTAACTTATTACACAAAACTTTGCAGGTAACAAGGAAGACGAGCTTCGCCCTTGATTTGGGGTATACTCCCATGTATAAGCAGGAGAACATAGTCGAAAAAATCATGCTACCTAATGTGGAACCATTAAAGGCGGAACTCATAGAATTTGCAAACGCAATAAATGACAAAAGACCCGCCCTAACAAACGGGTACGCAGCAACGCAAGCACTTCACTATGCAGAGCAGATACATGACATGACAAAAAACTGCTTGCGGATAGCAGAATAACGGAGGTGGGAACAGTGAGAACTATTAAAGGCAAAATTGTTTTAATTACTGGAGGAGCTGGCTTTATCGGAAGCCATCTGGCAGAAGGAGTTCTAAACGCTGGAGCAAAAGCAGTTGTAATTGTAGACAATCTTTTTGTTGGAAAAAAAGAGAATCTTGACAATATCCGAGACAAAATTATATTTTACAAAGAGGATGCAACTGATCTCTACGCGATGGAAGCAATCATACGAAAAGAGGGTGTTCAAGTGGTATACAATATGGCCACAATGGCTCTCATATATTCTTTCTTTAACCCGCATACAGCATATATGGTGAACGTAAAGTTAGCCGAAGTGCTTACTCACCTTTTGAGGAATAATGAATACGAAACACTCATCCATATGTCATCATCAGAGGCATACGGTACGGCTATCTACTCGCCTATGGATGAAAATCATCCCTTATATCCGACAACACCATACGCAGCGGGAAAAGCATCTGCAGATTTGCTTATCAAATCATTTTGTAATGTGTACCCTAATTTTGACGCGGTGATAATACGCCCATTCAACAACTATGGGCCACGGCAAAACATGGATGGCCCATTGGCCGGCATTATACCGTTAACTGTACGTCGAATACAGAATGGAGAAAAGCCTGTCATTGAAGGCGATGGGCTTCAAACAAGGGATTATATATATATCTCTGATACGATCGATGGTTTGATATCTGCATACGAACACACAAATATACGTGGTGAAATAATTAATCTTGGTTCAGGAATTGAACATACCGTTATTGAAATAATTAATAATATTTGCCAGTACTTTGGATATGCAAATGAAATTGAGTATCTATCCGAACGAACAGCAGATGTCAAGCGTCTTTGCGCCTCGTCTAAAAAGGCAAAAAGTTTATTAGGTTTTACATGCCAAATTCCATTTGAAAAAGGGATAGTCAAAACACTAGACTGGTATAATCAATTTTCAAAAACAGGAGAATAGGATAGAGGCAGGAAATTGAGAAAAGTTTTAATAACCGGAGCATTTGGATTAGTTGGTTCTGAGCTAATGACTCTCCTGCGCAGAGATCCAGAAACGCAAATATATGCTGTTGTTACGCCAAATGAAGTAAGCTACACGTTGGCACCACAAAAAAATGTAAAAATTTTATTTTGTGATTTTACGAAATCATTTGATTTCAGCGGCTTTCCAACACAGGTAGATGTAGTTATACATCTAGCAATGTCTCCTGATTCCAAAAATTTTCCAGAGAAAGGTGTGGAAATTTTTAATGTTAATACATTGTCAACACTACATTTGCTTAATTTTGCACGCAACGCCCATGTCAAAAAATTTATTTTCACATCATCGGGAGTTTACAACTACAGTAGCGCAATTATTCACGCTGAAAGCGAAGATATAAATATAAATAATATTCCCGATTTCTATCTATCGACAAAGGTATGTAGCGAGATCTTATTAATGAACTATCAAGATTTTTTTGATATTTGCACATTGAGACTCTTTTTTGTCTATGGTAACAATCAAAGAAAAGAAATGCTTATCCCCAGATTGATAGAAAACATTAAAATTGGCATACCTATTCATATAGACAAAAACGGCGGCATCAAACTCAACCCTACACATGTAAGTGATGTCGCTAGGACCATATATGAATCTATAAATTTGCAGGGGAGCCATACGATAAATATTGCGGGTAACGAAGTTGTAACTATGCGTCAATTAGCGGATATAATAGGCGATATACTTTCTACTAAACCGATTTACGAGTTTCGTAACATTGGGCAAAGTATGGTCGCTGACAATTCAAAAATGAAAAGTCTATTGTCTGCGCCTTTAGTTAACCTGAAAAATGGAATTAGCAAACTAATAGAGAATGTAGGTGGATGAACGTGGATTATATATCAATTGTCGTTCCATTTCTAAATGAAGAAAGTTGTATATTGAAATTTTGTGATTTTATCAATGAATTTTCAATAAACAAACCCTTTTCTACAGAAGTAATCTTTGTTGATGATGGTTCAACAGATAATACGATTAATATAATTAATGATTATGAATTTGCAAATTGTCAAAATGTCAAGCTAGTTAAGCTATCAAAAAATTATGGCTCCCATGCTGCGATACGAGCGGGGATATTTCATTCCAGTGGTAACTATGTAACATTTGTAGATGCGGATCTCCAAACACCCAGAGACATGGTTATGATTATGTACGAAAACATAGTTGGTGGGGGGCTTGATGCCGTATATATTGAAAAAAAGAGTATCAAAATAAATAAGCTAAGAAGAGTTGCCTCCTTGCTATATTCGTCTTTAATGCGACGTTATGCCGTAAAAAATTACGGCTCTGGCGGAATCAATAATATTATGTTTAATAAAAAAATCAGGGACTATTTAAACAATAATATTGAATCAAATTCTTCCCTGGTGTTGCAAATTATAGATGCAGGGTTTAACAGTACCACTATTAAGATGGACTATGCTGAAAGGATTGCTGGTGCATCTAAGTGGTCTTTTGGTGCAAAAATAAAACTTTTCATAGATTCTTTTGTGTCCTTTTCTTTTGTTCCCATACGCATGGTTAGTGTTATAGGCGTAATGATGTTCGTTGCTGGTAGCTTATTAGGGTTAGGTGTTATCATTAATCGTATCGCATATCCAGATATACCTGTGGGCTACGCAACGCTTGCCGCAATTTTGTCTATGGGTTTTGGAATTACAAATATTTCATTAGGCATAATAGCCGAATACTTATGGAGAACTTTAGACGCCGCGCGGAAAAGACCAGTATTCATTGTATCAGAAATTAAGGAGATAAAGTAGATGTTTTTCAAGAATAAGTACTTTCAAATTCTATCTGCATTTTTTATTTTTTCCTTTGTTGGTGTCATGTCAAAATTGGCGGCAAATAGCGAAATATTTAGCATTCGTTTTTTTATGTTTGTTGGAATTCAAATATTTCTTTTGGGTGTGTACGCTATTGCGTGGCAACAAATATTGAAAAAATTTACTCTTGTTTCGGCTATGTCTTTTAGAGGAATTGTGGTAATTTTAAGTCTAATATGGGCTGTTGTAATTTTTGGCGAAAATATTACGGCGTTTAATATAATAGGCGCACTAATGATAGTGGTTGGAATATATACTGTTTCCTCTGGCGATGCGGTAAATAACAGTTGCCATAAATAACGTGTTTGGGAGAATGTTGTGTTCAATGTTTATGTCGGAGTTGCACTTATGTCTGTTGTTCTTTCATCACTTTCGCAAGTGCTATTAAAAAAAAGCAGTAGTGAAAAAAAGAACCATTGGATACTTGAGTATCTTAACCCAAAAGTAGTAATTGCTTATAGTACTATATTTATATGTATGTTTATGATGATTTTTGCATTTACAGGCATGTATTATCGTTATGGCGCAGTAATAGAATCTCTCGCATATTTGTTGATTATGGCCTTTAGCCGCATTTTTTTGGGCGAAAAAATTACAAAAAGGCGCATTGTGGGAAACTTGGTTATAGTAGCAGGCGTTTTAATTTTTACATTAAATATTTAATTTGGGAGGAATAACAAATGAGTGTACCTTTTTTAAATTTAAACCGACAGTACGAGCTGCTTAAAAATGAACTGGAACCTAAAGCCATCGAAGTGCTACGCAGTGGAGCCTACATTGGTGGCAAATATGTGGAAACTTTTGAAGCGGAAATGGGACAATATTTAGGCGCGAAACACGTTATAGGTTGTGCTAACGGAACAGACGCGATAATGCTTGCCTTACGCGCCCATGATATCGGCCCTGGCGATGAGGTGATAACAACGCCATTCACCTTTTTTGCCACAGCAGAAGCCATTGCGGCAGTTGGGGCAACTCCTGTGTTTGTAGATGTGTGCGAATCTGATTTTAACATTGACCCTTCTAAAATCGAAGCAAGCATTACCAACAAAACAAAAGCCATAATGCCGGTGCATATTTTCGGCTGGCCATGCAACATGGGCGAAATAAACAGTATTGCGCAAAAATATTCGCTAAAAGTAATAGAAGATGCAGCACAAGCAATTGGTTGCGACTATAAAGACGCAAAAATAGGCAATACCAATAATATCGTTACTTTTTCATTCTACCCCACAAAAAATCTTGGGGCTTTTGGCGATGCCGGTATGATTACAACCAATGATGATAATATGGCTGTAATTTTGCGTTCGTTGCGCGAGCATGGCATGGCTAAAAATGGCGCAAAAGCAAGAGAGCTTCTTTATGGGCTAAAGGACGAGTTTGAAATGGAATCTGGCTCGTCTGATGCGCTGTACAACCCATACAAGTATTTTAATTATTTAATAGCGTACAACTCACGCTTGGATGCTGTTCAAGCTGCAATTTTAAGCATTAAGTTAAAACATTTAGATAGCTGGAACAAAAAAAGAAGCGAGATAGCCGCTCTTTATGATGCTGGTTTAAAAGATGTGGTTAAAACACCGCAACCACCTATAAATGGAAATGGATGTTATCATCAGTATGCTATACGGACAAACCGCAAAGAAGAGTTAGGCGAGTTTTTGGCAGAGCGGGGTATTGGAACTGGGGCGTTTTATCCGATTCCACTGCATTTGCAAAAAGCATTTGATAAGCTAGGATATAAGAAGGGCGACCTCCCTATCTCAGAAATGATATCAAGCCAAACTGTGTGTCTGCCTATTTTCCCAGAGCTTACCGGTGAAGAAATAGATGCCGTAATACAGGCCATCAAAGACTTTGAAGGTGGTAAGTAATGAGGATTTTCGTACATGCAACCGCTGATGTAAGCAATAAGGCTGTCATTGGTGACAACACAAAAATATGGAACCTTGCCCAAGTTAGAGAGGGCGCACAAATAGGCGAGAACTGTATTGTAAGCAAAAATGTTTATGTCGACACAGGTGTAAATATTGGAAATAATGTAAAAATTCAAAACAATGTTAACATCTACAATGGAGTTACCATTGAAGACGATGTATTTTTAGGTCCTTCAATGACATTTACAAACGATTTATTCCCGCGAGCCACAAACGCCAATTGGCAGATAACAGAAACCCTTGTGGAAAAAGGGGCATCTATTGGCGCAAATGCAACCATTGTTTGCGGTGTTACAATTGGGCAATATGCAATGGTAGGGGCTGGTGCAGTTGTAATAAAAGATGTCCCCGCACATGCTTTGGTTGTAGGAAATCCCGCCAGAGTAATTGGTAGTGTTTGCAAATGTGGGGCTAGGTTAGAAAATAAAGCTGATGAATGTATTGTTTGCAAATTTGAAGACTAATCTTTACTTGTTGAAATAGGATTTCTTGTTAGACAGATTTACTGTTGAATGTTATTATAGCGAAGTAAATTGAGTGAGTTATGCCGAAAATACAATGAGGCTCTAAAGTAACAAAGCCAGCAAACACACATGCTTGCTGGCTTTGTTACAATATGTATGAGTGCTCGAATTTGGAACACTCCGACGGAGGGTAAGGGATTCGAACCCTTGCGACGTTTCCGTCAAACGGTTTTCAAGACCGCCCCGTTATGACCACTTCGGTAACCCTCCATTTGCAACGCAGATAATTGTATACCTATTATGCAGCTATGTCAATATTTTGATTCAATTTTGTGCAATTTTTAAATTCTATGAATTGTTCTATAATTGCATGTGTGAAAAAATATTTCAAGTAGGGACGAATATAATATGACAAAAATTCTATCGGTTTTTGGTACGCGACCAGAGGCTTTAAAGATGATTCCGCTGGTGCTGACAATGGGCGAACACCCGCAAATAGAATCTAAAGTGTGCGTAACTGCCCAGCATCGCGAATTGCTGGACCAGATGCTGGCGCCATTTGGCATTGTGCCGGATTTTGACCTGGATATTATGACAGTTGGGCAAACTTTGGCGGATATTACTACAAAGGTTTTGTGCGGTCTTGCACCGGTATTGGAAGAGTTTAAGCCGGATATTTTGCTGGTGCATGGGGATACTACCACCACGTTTGCGGCGTCGCTTGCGGCGTTTTATGCGCGGGTAAGTGTTGGCCATGTGGAAGCGGGGCTGCGGTCTTACGACAAGTATCGCCCGTATCCAGAGGAAATAAACCGCAAGCTTACGACTGCAATTGCAGATTTATACTTTGCGCCCACTACGCAGTCACGGGACAATTTGCTTAAAGAGAATATCCCCGCAAGCACCATTTCTGTAACGGGCAATACGGCAATTGACCTTATCGCCCACACTGTAAGGGATGATTATCGTTTTCAGGCCGATATTCTAAATAGCATCGACTTTTCGAAACGCGTAATTATGATGACTGCCCACCGTATGGAAAATAGGGGCCGCCCAATGGAAAATATCTGCAACGCGGCAAAACGGCTGGTTGCAGATAACTCGGATGTGTTCTTGGTATGGCCGGTTCACCCAGGCCGCGCGGTTTCCGAGCCTGCGCATGCTATCTTGGGCGGTCAGGAGCGCGTACTTTTGACCGAGCCGCTGGGCGTTTTCGATATGCACAATCTAATGAAGCGGGCGCATTTAATGCTTACCGATTCTGGCGGGATACAGGAAGAAACCCCATCTTTTAACCTACCAACTGTTGTGCTTCGCGAAGTTACGGAACGGCCAGAGGGCCTTGCCGCAGGTACATTAGTATTGGCCGGTGTGGATGAAAACAACATATATAATGAAGCTACCCGCCTGCTGACAGATTCTGCGGCACATGCAAAAATGGCGGCGGTATCAAACCCGTTTGGCGACGGCAAAGCCAGCCAGCGGATAATAGAGGCGATTTTAAAATGATAACTTTACGATGGTTTTTTGGCGACAAAGAGCCCCTGACAGACGCGCACATAATACGCCGTGCGGTTTTTATAAACGAACAAAACGTATCCGAAGCGGACGAGCTTGACGGCACAGACAACGCGTGTATTCACCTTGTCGCATATGAAGGCGAAACGCCGATAAGTACCGGTCGCATTATGATAACCCGGGACGATTTTATTATTGGCCGTGTAGCAACCGTAAAAAGCCACCGGGGGCACGGCATTGCAACCGGCGTTATGCAGGCCTTAATCGACGCTTGCGTTACTATGGGTGGCGAACGGCAAATTTTGCACGCGCAAACCCATGCCCGTAAATTTTACGAAAAGCTTGGATTCACAGCCTATGGCGAAGAATTTGACGACGCGGGCATACCGCATATAGCAATGGAGCATTTTGGAACGGAAAGGACGTGTAAAAAACATGCGTCTGGATAAATATTTGAAAGTAAGCCGCATAATAAAACGCCGCACCGTTGCCAACGAAGCCTGTGATGCCGGTCGTGTAGAAATTAACGGGAAAGTGGCAAAGGCATCTGTTGATGTAAAACTTGGCGATATTATTGCAATAAAATTTGGTGACAAAATCTCCAAATTCGAGATATTAGATGTAAAGGAAAACGTCCGCAAAGAAGAAGCACAGGCTATGTATCGCGCTGTGGAATAATCCCCATCCCGTCCCCATACATTTGTATAAACTACAAATTTCGGAAGGGGATTTACCCAATGCCAATACCAATACAACCAATGGACGACCGCAAGCGCGCGCCATCGCGGCACAGCCTGCAAATTGACAGGCGCGAAAACATAACCGTAGCAGGTGTAATGGATGTTATTTCTTTTGATGAGGAATCTGTTATAGCCGAAACGGAAATGGGAATTATAATTATTAAAGGTGCCAATCTGCATGTGAAGCGTATCAACTTAGAAAGCGGCGAACTTATTGTGTCCGGGGAAATTGACGGCATCGCCTATGAGAACGCAGGCGGGGGCGCAAAAGCAAAATCATTAATAGGGCGGCTTTTCAAATGATGGCATTCGCGTCGTTTGGCGACAATGTTAACATGATACTGTCCGGGCAGGCGTGGCTGTTTCTTTCTACTGTAGTTGTGGGCATGGCCATTGGGCTGTTTTACGACATTTTTAGGATTACGCGCAAGGTCGCACCCCATTCCGCGTTTGCAGTCCATTTCGAGGACGCGGTGTTTTGGGTGCTGGCAACGGGCGGCATGTTTTATTTTATGCTGCACCGCAATTATGGCGAGATTCGCCCGTTCGCGCTCATTGGGGCCACTTGCGGGGTAGCACTTTATTTTGCTACAATATCTAAGCTTGTGTTAAAGGTATCGGTAACTGTTATAAATTTTGTAAAGCGAGTAATAGCCACGGCCGTGCGTATAATCACTTTACCCATACGGTTTCTGTTTAATTTATTTGCCCCGCCTGCTAAAAAATTTTTATTAAAGCGACGCAAAAATTTGCGTACCGTAGCGCGATACGGTAAAATACATATGAAGAAACATGCGCGCAACTGGAAAATACTGCGTAAAAAGGTGTGATTAAATATGAAAAAAAGAAAAATGAAAAAACCAAGAGCAAAATTTACGCTGGTATTTATGGTGTTTTGGATGGTCCTTCTTGGGCTGTCCTTCGCGCTGGTGGTTGGACAAGCCGGCAGATACAACGAGCTTCGCAGCGAACTTGAAAGCGTCGAAGCCGACATAGCACGCGCAACAGAACGAAACTATGACTTGCAGCATCAAATAGACTTTTTTGATGTAGATGCCTACGTAGAAAATCTTGCACGGGAACGCCTTGGAATGCTGCGCCCCAACGAATTAATTTTCCGCAATACAGCCGAATAAAAGGTAGGATATGTATGATAGATGTTGCATTAGTTGGTACAGGCGGCATGATGCCCTTGCCGGGGCGTTTTTTGTCGTCTATGCTGTGCAGGGTAAACGGCCGCATGATTTTATTCGACTGTGGCGAAGGCACACAAGTAAGCCTGCGGCTTTTGGGCTGGGGCTTTAAACAAATAGATATGATTTGTTTTACCCATTTTCATGGGGATCATGTTTCTGGTTTGCCGGGGCTTCTTTTGACCATGGCAAATGCCGAACGGACAGAGCCATTAAAATTATTTGGCCCAACCGGGCTTACGCATGTTGTCAAAAGCCTGTGCGTGATTGCGCAGGACCTTCCCTTCCCATTAGAGTTTTACGAATGGGACAACCAGCAAGCATATAGTGAAGAAATGCTTACCATTAAGACTTTGCCTCTAAATCATCGTGCGCCATGCTTTGCATACAGTGTCGAACTTTCGCGACGCGGCAAATTTGACCCCGCCCGCGCAAAGGACCAAAATATACCACTACAAATTTGGAGTGCATTGCAGAAACAAAATGACGAACCAATCGTATATAATGGTATAACATATACAAGTGAGATGGTTTTGGGCGAACCCCGCAAGGGTCTAAAATTAGTATTTTGTACAGATACACGCCCTGTGGCGGGCTTACCGGGTTTTGCCCAAGATGCAGATTTGTTTATTTGCGAAGGACTTTATGGCGATGCAGACAAGCAGGAAAAAACCGCCGCCCGTAAACACATGACCTTTCAAGAAGCAGCAGTGATTGCTAAAAAAGCAAATGTACGCGAAATGTGGCTGACGCATTTTAGCCCCGCGCTTCCTGACCCATATAATTTTTTAGAAAACGCAACTGCTATTTTTCCTAATACAAAGGTGGGAAAAGACCGCATGAGCAAGACATTAATGTACGAAGAATAAATTTTACCGGGGTGATTAAATGCCAATGACCGATTATCAACTTATTCAAAACTGCCTTGCTGGTGACCAAGAATGTTTTACAGAGCTTGTAAACCGCTACAAAAACTTGGTGTACTCAATTGTTTTAAGGCAAACGCGCAACCATGACGAAGCCAACGATATTGCACAGGATGTATTCTTTAAAGTATACAAAAACCTGACAAGCTACACCCCGGAATTTAAATTTAGCACATGGATAATGCGTATAACCAGTAACCATATTATAGACCAGCACCGCAAAAAAAGGCTGGAAACTATATCGCTGGAGTCTTATACAGAAGAGGGCGGGGTCGTTGGTTCAGCGCATTCGCCAGAAACGGAGTATGTCAACCGCGAACAAAGCGACCGTATAAATAAAATAGTTTCCGGCTTGCCGGATATGTACAAAGTTCCTGTGGTGTTATTTCACCATCATGGGCTAAGTTATCAAGAAATATCGGACAAAATTGGTGAACCTGTATCAAAAATAAAAAATCGTATTTTCCGCGGGCGCAGGTTATTAAAAGACTTGCTGACGGTAGGGGAGTGAATATCATGACAATGACAAATTGCGAGCAAATAGAAGTCCTTATGCTAAAACATATGGAGAAAACTATATCGGCAGAAGATGCCGCAGAACTTGCCGGGCATGTGCAGGATTGCCAAAGCTGCCGCGAGTATTATCTTGCCTTTGACGAAGCAATGGAGGCTATGGATGGTTTCGCTACAGCCAAAATTGAGATTGACCAAGCTCCTGACAATTTTACCGCCAATGTTATGGCCCAAGTCCGCAAAACACCGGCCTGTGTAACCCCGGCAATTGCAACCGCCCGCCAAAAAGGGCGAGTGGCTCTTTATGCATTTTGGGGCGTGAGCGCGATTATTGTGGCGGTGGCATTAGTTTTAGCATACAACCCGCACTATCTTATAAATTTGGCAGACGCATACCCAATTTTTGAAGGTGCGGCTGCAGCAATGCAACAGGCAGTATCCGCATTTGGGCAAGTGCCAGAATGGTTAATGAACGATACCGACGTAATGGCGCATGCTTTTGGCGTTGCAGCTTTGGCTTTTGTGCTGGTGCTTGGCATGTTGCTGGTAGTACTGCACAAAGATGAAAGCCGTAGCAAGGGTTCTGCCGCGGCATGATAATTCTTGGTATTGAAACAAGTTGTGACGAAACATCCGCCGCGGTAGTTAAAGACGGACGGCAAGTGCTTTCTAATATAATAGCATCGCAAGTGGATGTTCATGCCCCATTTGGCGGTGTTGTGCCAGAGATTGCGGCACGCCGCCACATAGAATGCATAGGCTATATTGTAAACGAAGCAATTGCAAAAGCAGGTATAAGCCTTCAAGATGTGGACGCGTATGCGGTAGCAAACGGGCCAGGTCTTGCGGGCGCGCTTTTGGTTGGGCTAAATTACGCAAAAGGCTTGGCCTATGCACATCAGAAGCCCCTAATTGGCGTGCACCATATAGAGGCTCATGTTTGCGCAAACTTTATAGGCAGAAGCGAGTGCGAATTACAACCGCCATTTTTAGCATTAGTGGTTTCTGGCGGGCATACATCAATTTTAGCTGTAGAGGACTATAATACTTATCGTATTTTGGGCAGTACCCGCGATGATGCCGCCGGCGAAGCTTTCGACAAAACCGCCAGAGTATTGGGTTTGCCATATCCCGGTGGCCCGCAAATAGACAAGCATGCAAAGCTTGGCAACCAGTTTGCGGCTAAATTTCCGCAAGCTAAAATAGATGGCCTGGATTTTAGCTTTAGCGGGCTAAAAACTGCTGTTATGCAATACATGGCCAAGAACCCGGCCGCACAAGTAGAAGACGTGGCTGCGTCATTTCAAAAAGCTGTTGTAGATGTGCTTGTAGAAAAAACAATCGCCGCTTGTCTAAAACAAAGCGGCGATACAATAGTAGTGGCTGGTGGGGTGGCCTGCAACAACGGGCTGCGCACAGCAATGGAAAGCGCATGTGCAGACAAAGGCTTTAAGCTGTTTATGCCTTCGCCAATTTTTTGTACAGATAACGCCGCAATGATAGCCGTAAGAGGCTACTATCGCGGCGGTCATTTTGATGGTTGGAATCTTAATGCTTTCCCGGGAAGAATGGTGTAGCGGCCTTAATTACTTGGGTTTATTCTAAAGCCAAAACCCCATACTGTACCAATTGAAGCTTTGCTATTAGCATCCGTTAGCTTTTTACGTAAGCGCTTTACGATATCATCGGTAGCGCGAAGGCTAACCCCGCTGTCGGCACCCCATAACTGGCTTAACAGCTCGTCACGGGAAAGAGCGCGATCCTTATTTTCTATCATGTAAACAAGTAGATTATATTCGCTGCTAGTAAGTACAAGGTCGTTCTTGTTGCAGTATGCCGCCAATTGGTTGGGATAAATTCGGATATCTGCAAATGTTATAGTATTGCCGCTTTGCGATGGAGGGACAGAAGGCTGCACCGCTGCAACATGTCTGGTTAAAAGCGAATTGACATTAACAATAAACCTGGCTTCGCTAAACGGCTTCGAGAAATAGACATTGCCGCCGCGTGAAATACCAGATGCGTAATCCTCGTCCGAATCTAGCGCAGATAACATGATAATTGGGATGTTTGAAATTTGTCTTAGCATTTCACATACTACAATACCATTGTTACCAGGCATAATAACGTCCAAAATTACGAGATCGCATGGCTGGCGTTGAAACGCAATAAATAATTGGTCCCCCGTTTCGAAGGCTTCTACAGTGTAGCCTTCTTTTTCAATTATAGATTTAATATACCCACGCGTTAACGCGTCATCGTCAGCGACATAAACTAATTTACTTATCACAAACACCTCCTCTAAACGCTTCTCAGCGTCCTTAAATGCATTATATCATATGCGAAATTTCCTTTCAATATTTGCCATTAAACTGTCAAACAACTTTTGCAGTTTATATCGTGTTGATTTTTTCTTGGGAAAAAGGTATCATACAATACATAAAACCTGACGTATATGGATGTAAGATACAGAAAACTCAAGGAGGTAACAACATGGGTACTTTAGGACTAGACACAGAACGCGGGTTATTTTTGGGAATCGACTTTGGAACCACAAACTCGGTAGTAAGTATTTATAATTTTGAAGATGGCGAAGCCCAAACAATTCCTATTGACGGGTCAAATATTTTTCCAACGGCAATTCAGTTTGAATCAGACCCAGAGGACGAAAACAAGCTTTCGCGCATTTTTGGAATCCAGGCAAAAGAGGCGGCAATTATTTATCCAATGTCTACGGTGCTGTCTATCAAGCGGTATTTGGGCAGCGACCAAAAGTTGACTGTTTTAGTAGACGATAAAGAGTTCACATTCACGCCAGAACAAATTGCCGGGGAAATACTTGGCTGCCTAAAGCAAAAGGCCGACGAATACGCACAGGAAGAGCTTGGTATAAGCGGAGAATTTTCTGGCTGTGTAATAACCGTGCCGGCAAACTCCACAGACAAGCAGAAGAAAATGACAAAGGACGCGGCAATTTTGGCAGGCTTTGACCCAGAGAACGTGTACCTTCGCTTAGAACCTGCCGCATCTGCAATTTCATACGCAGTAAATGAAGACAGCAACAAAAAAGTATTGGTGTATGACTTTGGCGGCGGCACATTTGACGCCTGCGTACTGGAAATTAGAACAGAAAATGTGCGCGGGGAACATTCGCAAGCTCATTGCGCATCGGGAGAACCCACAATTTCCATTGTAAGCACCTATGGCGACAACAATTTGGGCGGCAATGATATCGACAAAATTGTCATGGATATAGTGTATGAGGAGTTCAAAAAGTTAACAAATGACGAAATAGATCTTTTTGACGAGGATGCCGACGACGGTGTTTCTAAACGGCAAAAAAAGGTGGCTTTAGTGCGCTTGCAGCAGGCTGCCACCCAGGCAAAAGAACGCCTGTCCCAAACAAAATCCACAAAAATCACACTGGCTCCGCTAATTCAAGAGCCACGCATTGTGAATATCAATATGGAAATTACCCGCGAGCAATTTTTAGAGCATAAGCGCGTAAATGCACTGGGCGACAGCCCCGAAGCATTCGAAAAATTCCGTGACAAAACCGTTTGCGACCTTATAGACGAAACCCTGACATGCGTTACCCATTGTCTTGAAGCCGGCAACTTATCCGAGGGCGATATCGACGAAATTTTCCTGGTTGGCGGCAGCTCGTCCATTTTGCAAGTGGGCGAAAAAATTACAGAACGTTTTAAGAAAGAGCCGTTCAAATCCAAAATCAGCCCCGCACTAAGCATTTCCCAGGGCGCGGCATACTACTGCAATATGATTATGATGCCAACCGTGCGCGGCCCCGTTGTACAAGAGCGTACAATTCACCCGCTTGGGTTGGAAATTGCCGGGCGCCGCTTTATGGAAATTGTGCCTGCCGGGCAAGACATCCCAAAAGACGGCCTTACAATTGACGCGTCGGAACCACTTGTAACTAACTTCGACAATGTATCTAGCATGGCAATTGTCGTATATGAAAGCACCCTACCCCCTGTTAAGGACAAAACACAGCAAGTTAACCATGAGGGCATGAAACGCCTGGCCGGGACATCGCTGCGCGGTATTCCACAAGGCCCGCGTGGGCAAGAAAAAGTAAAGGTCGTGTTCCATGTTGGGCAGGACAATATGCTGCGTGTATCGGCCCGAAGCCTTTCTACGGATGGGGTTGTAACCGAGCTTGCAGTGGATGAATTGTATAAATAATTGGAGGCATTTGACATGTCGGCTTTGTGGGACGCTTGGCTAAACTTGGGCGAAATCAGCAAAGATAAAGTCATATTGCGCATAAAAGAAATATTTGACGAACTAAAGCAAGCCGCCTGTTTGGAATTAAAGCACAGTGCGGCTCGCTTTGCGCGTCTTGGCAACAACGACGAGGCTATTTACAATAGTCTGGTATCGCTAATGGACGTTTACAGGCGCGTAATAACGTTAAGCAGCGAAATTGAATCCGATTGCCCTACTGTTAATGTTTTGCTTGCCGGTATTTGCGAAGTCCTAAACTCACGTCTTAAGGAATTTGAAGACATGGAGGCAATTGACGAAACCCTAGAAAATGCCTGCAACCCTGTAGCAATGGAAAAATGCGCAATTATAAACCGCGCCGCGGCAGAACTTGACGCATGTATTGCAACTATGGATACTAAGTTCATCGAAAAACTGCAAGCGGAAAACGCATGGACAAAATTTTGCTTTGGCAGCCAAAACATTGAAGATGTTGTGAAAGAGTCATGCCTGCCAGAAATATACGCTCATTTCCAAGAAGGCTTGCGCCTGTGCCTGGCAGAGCTTGACGATTTGCATCTGCGCAAAGTTGCCGGGCTGTATACCAGCTTTATGGAGCGCGAATGGGAAGAACTTGGCAATATTATAAAAGTGCAGATACAAGCATTGGAATCTGCAAGTTCCCAAACAGAAGATCTTGCAACCGCCGGGGAACTGCCTGCTGTTTATCGCATTTTAAATGTGCTGCGTGAAGCATATCAATACATTGGCCCGGTTATAGATGAACTGCAGCAATTGCTAAATTCACAAACAGCCCGCCATCCTGGGCTTACATTCGAAGAACTTAATGATGTACTAACCATAGATAGGGAGCTTGCCCCAGCCGAGGATAGTAATTATGACCACCCGTTCTTCGACCTGCTTGCCGACGAAGTTAAGTTTATGTTTGACCAAATGCAAACCCCGCATCCCCAAACCATATGCCAAATGCAATGCCAAATTGGTACAAACAAAATACTGGCAGAAGAAATAATAGATGTATTCAAAAAAACGACTGTGCCGCTTGCTGAGCTTGAAGACACACCAGAAATTGCAATACTAACCGGCATAGCCGAAACCATAGAAATTAAAATCGAAAGCCTTGCAGAAAGCATCAAGTCATTTGGTGAAGAAGGCTTTGATATTGTGCGCAATTTTGCCGAAAAACAGATAACCGTAACCGACCAGGAACTGCAAACCGCGCAAGAAGAGGCGCAAATAGCATGGTTGACATCCCCACTCGCCGACCTTGAAGATTTGCCGCAGCTTAAAATTTTCCAAACCAGGCTACAAAAACATACAGCAAACTTTACCGAAAAAGTTGAGAAATTCACCTTCCGCTTCAAAAAAGAAGTTTTGCTATACGAAATATGTACCTACGAGGAAATTCTTATCCATAGTGTTCCGCGTCTGCGTGATTCCGAAAGTCCAGAGATTGCTGCCATTGCGACATTGCTGGACAGTGCATATGTCAGCCTGGAAAATTTGCTGGGTAAAAACAATATAGAAGTAATTCGCCCCACGCCGCATGACGCGTTCAACGCATTCGAACACGATGTTTTGGTTGCGGAAACGCTGGACGGCTTTAAAAAGGGCGAAATTATCAAAATGCTAAACACAGGCTACAAGCAACAGGATAAAGTAATTCTGCGGGCAAATGTTATTGCGGCAAGGTAGGTTATAGTATGAACTGGAAAAAGTACAAATCGTTATCTGCCGCGCAAAAGAAAAATGACGCGTTTTACATTATCGGCCTTGACTTAGGCAGCGATTCTACCGGCATGGCGTTTTACAACCTGGCTACCAATTCCCCGGAATCCATTGACCTAAGCGGCGGATACGGCAAGCCTTCTGTCCCAACAGTTATGCAGTATATCGCCGAGACTAAGGAATGGGTCTTTGGCGAATACGCTGTGCTAAACAGGGGTGCCGGTACCGAAATTACGCTGTATTCATTGGTAGAGAAGCTTGGCAATTTCGATTATATAGATATAGACCGCCGTTCGCTAAGCGTGGCCGGCATACTCGCGCTGTTTATCAAAGAAATCTTGGGCAATGTGCGAAACATCAACCCCAGGGCAGAAATAGTTGGCATTGTGGCAACCGTTCCCGCCTATTTTAGCGATCAGGCATATGAAGAACTGCGGCGGGCGTTTAAACTTGCCGGCTATGAAAAAGAGCTTATCGACCTTGTTCCTGACAGGGAATGCGTGCTGTCACATTATTTTAGCACGGCGCAAAAGGCCGGGCGCGTTTTGCTGCTGGATTTTGGCGCACGGGAACTGCGTGGCGGGCTTTATAATATCGAACCTACAGATACGGGGGTACTTGCAACCAGTATGTCGTCGCTGTTTAGCGACGCTGTTGGCATGACCAAAATCAACGATGATATATGTAAATTTTTTGAGGATTTTGTAGCAGCAAACTCCAATAAATCGCGACAGTTGCAGGATCAGATCATGGCATTTTCGTATCAGCACAGGGACATGCTGTTTCAAAAAAACATCCGTACGCGGCCGGTAAAGGCGTACTTCAATTTTACGTATCCGCCATTTCAGCAAACTATCACGCACGAGACAGTACAAAGTTTGATGCGGCCATACGCCCGCCGTTTTGATAGTTTTATTCGCGATAGTAAGCTTACCCCGGCAAACGTGGACGTGGTACTGTGCGTTGGAGGCGGGTTCGAGATGCTGTGGGCGCGGGAAGCCGTAAGTGCACTGTTTTCCAATGCAAATTTTTATAAAAACCCCAAAATGGTTACTTGCGAAGGCGCGGCAATTGTGGCGGCCTATGCCCTTGATGTTTGCGAACAGGGTAAGCAATTGACCCTGGAGGACAAGCACCAGCTTGCCGGCGACATTGGGCTTACCGACGGCGTAAACTTTTTACCGCTGGCAGAGCGCAATGCGTTTTGGTGGCAAAGCCACCCTGCAAAATTAGTGATTGTTAACCAAAACATAGATGGCAAATTAAATTTAAACATCTGCACTCGCACCCAAGCTGGCCAGATACGCAGTATTGACACTGTGCTTTTAAATGAGCTGCCAAACCGCCCCAAAGGCGTTACCCGGCTTGAAATTGGGCTAAAGTTTGAGTCTAATGCAGATGCTATCTTGACCGTACGGGATGCCGGTTTTGGCGAGCTGTTCCCCAAAGTGGAATATGAAAGGGAAGCCCGGCTACGAATAGTATAATTATGCCGGGTTATCCACAACGCCCATAAATAGCGGGACATTGGTGGCCGTACAGATAATTGCGTACATATATGGGGTGTTAAAGGTCAGGTATACCGGCGGCGGCCTGTACCCGGTTAAGACTTGAAGTGCAACTGACGTAACGGCGGCGGCTTCTGTACCGTAGAGGTCTACAACCATGCGTACTTTTTGCAATACTTCGGAAATTTTTAATGCGTCTGTCGTGTATATTAATTCGCTAAAATCGGCAGTAACGAAATTAAAGGCTGAAGTAAGCCCCATGTTTTGCAAAATATCGTTTAGCTCTATTTCATATTCTAAATCCAGCCCAGGCATTTGAATTACAGACTGTGCATGGCTTAGGCCAGCGAAAACATCCGCAAAGCTATGCATGGCGGCAAAATCTCTAATATCTGTGCCATCTGTGGGGCGCACAAGCAAAAACCCGAATCTATTACAGGTGTACGGCAAAAATGCAGCCTCGTATTGCGGGGTTATGGCTACTCGGAACGCGGACCCCTGTGTGGAGAGAAAATCCATTTCAATGACTTCGCCTTGCGCGGTGGTAAATATGTTGTGGACATAGTGCATTGTTTCCGGCCATTGGCCTTTAAAATACAGCGCGTTTATAAGCAGCATGACATCGTCTGGGTCAAACTCTTCCACTATGCTGTCGATAAGCCCTTCTGTGTTGTCGTAAACCCAGTGGTTAATCTCCGGAATTGTGCCGGGGGCAAAAAAGTTACGGGAGTTGGCGGGTGCGCCAAAGTACGCCTCCATAGTCTGGTTAAAGGCGGTGTTTATGGTTTTATCGTCGCGTATCCAAACGGAACCCGCGATGTTTAAAATTGTATCTTGGTGGTTGCGGGTTAGGTTTTGCGTAAGGTTTAGCATTTCGCGGGGCTCAAAAGAGTAAAAGCCCAGTAGCTGGTCAAATTCTTGCCGGGTTTGCCCCGCCGCCCCCTGTGAAACCATTGCCAGCACATAGTATGCCGACAGTGCGGATATCACGGCATTTTCTTCCCCAGTTGCCAGCACTTGACGAAACATGTTTTGCGAAAAGTTGGTTATGGCCTGGTTTGGGCGGATATCGTCCATGGTAATATCAATATCTGAAACCGCAAACATTTCTACTTCGGTCTGCGGGGCAGGCTCTGCCACTTCCCCATAGGCATGACGCCCTACTGCAACATTATCTGCCATATCATACGATGGGACAGTAGGCGCTGGAGTTATGGCACCTACAGCCGGCGTTGGCGCGGCGGGCGGCGCCATTGGCTCACTGGCAGGGGCAGGCGTGGCTGTAGCCCATGGCAACGAGTCCATATCTGCCGAAGGAGCGTATTCCCGCAACATATTTGGCAGGAATGCTATCCCGGCTATGATTATCACAATAATGGATGCGGCAACGCCCATAAAGGTTAAACTGTGCTTCTGCCATGTTTGGCGGCGGCGGGCGGCCTTTATTCTTGCATCCATACCAGAGGTTGGCGATTGGGCAAGTTCATCGTTTTCCAGTTTGTATTTTTCGCCTGCTTCTTTTACATATCGTTTTGCAAGTTTTGTTAAAAATTCTTCGCTTCTCATTTGGCCACCTCCTTGTCGCGCCTACCGGCGTTCTTTGCAGCTAGTTTTAGCAATTTTGCTTTTGCGCGGTGTAAGCGCACGGTTACATTATTTTCGGTTATACCCAGTAAACGCGCAATTTCTTTATGGGGCAGTTCATGGGCATATTTTAACAAAAATACGGCCTTTAACTCTTCCCTTAATTGGTCTACCAATTGCATCGCGTTATCCGCTTCGTCCTTAATTTCAATTTCTTCTTCCATGTTATAATCATCAGCCTCGTCGTATTCGGCCAGGTCTATTGGGGTAACACGCTTTTGGCGGTTATATATATTTATTGCCACATTTTTTGCAATTACTACAAGAAATGATACCGTCTGCGGAGAATCGGCATCGCCAATTTTGTGCAAATTTTTGTACGCACGAATGAAAGCCTCGCTAACCGCATCTTCTGCCAAGGCGTGGTCTTTTAGAATATCAAATGCCTTTGCCCACAACAGGCGTTTGTATTTTTCGTAAATATATTCGAACTTGTGGCGTTCACTTTCGGAGGCAAATGTCAGCAACATGTGCCGCCCTCCTGTCTATATTATGTTAACCCGTATGCGAAGGGAATTATTACAGTTCTTTTGCGAAATTGTTTTTTAAATTTTAACACACATGTCAAATGCCGTCATTACTTTCTGGAATTTCACCTCAATATTTGACAAAACGTACCTGAGTAATGGAGTAAAATGAGCTTGGTGATTTTATGAACCCGCAAGCACAACAAAAAGTTACAAAACCAATTATAAATAAGAACAGCATAGCCGTCGCAGTTGTGGGGGCTTTTGGTTTCTTTATTGGACGAGCCATGGTTTTTGCATTTGTAAGCCCACTTGCGATACCGTTTTTGGCGGCGTTTATGGGGGCCGGTAAGGGCTTTTACCTTACCGCTGTTTTTGTGTCGTTAGGGCTTGTCACGCGGGCGGGCAATTTTTTAACGGTCAGGTATCTTTTAGCGGTGGGCATTTTATGTACTTATTATTATATCGGCAGCAGAATGATGCGGGACAGCAATCGCAATTGGCTTAAGCTGCCGTTTATAGGGTTGGCCGCGGCCGGGGCATTGCTTATTTCCGGCGTGATAATTGCCATCATGTATGGCATGAGTCCATTTTTATTTACCGTTACGATACTGGAAACCCTCCTGGCCGGGGCACTCACGCTTATACTTAAACGCGCCCATGTGATTTTGACCGGGCGCAGACGCAGGGCCAAGCTGCTTTCTGGCGAAGATATTACCGCGCTTACAATAGTACTGTCTGGCGTAATTGCCGGGGCCAGCGACATTTACGTTGGCGCAATGCCGCTGCGCATTTTCTTTTGCGCATATGTGCTGTGCATTGTGGCGTACAAGGGCGGGGCGTCCATGGCGGCGGCGGCTGGGCTGCTTATGGGACTGTTTTTGCATTTGGCTGGGTATTGGGATGCTTCATGGGCTGCCATACTTGGTTTTGCGGGCCTGGGCGGCGGCTTTGGCCAAAAATGGGGGCGTCCGGCGGTTGTTGCAGGTATTGGTGTGCTGGGTGCGTTGGCTCTTTTTGTGCTGTCACGCCCGCTGTTCGACTTCCCTGTTTTGTACGGGCTTATTTTTAGCGGGCTTATGTTCTCGCTTACGCCGCAGTCGTTTTATTTTAACGTAGCGGCCGCAATTAACCCGGTACTTGACAGTGCCGACGACTATATGGATAAAATAAAAGAAGAAACCACACGCCGGTTAGATAGCTTTTCATCCGCATTCGAAAAATTGGCAGACACATTCAGCGGGCTTTCGCGCCCAAAAACTGGCCTTAACAAGCATGATATTTCGCTACTTATAGACGATGTTGCCGCCCGCACATGTGCTGGCTGTCAGCATCAGGAATATTGCTGGGAAGATGATTTATATAACACGCATCAGCAGGTTTTTGCTATGCTCAATGCTTGCTCGCAGCGCGGCGCGGCCAGTGTGGACGACATGCACAAGAAATTCCGCAACGATTGCAAAAACCCGGAAAACTTAGTTAGCGAGCTCAACGCCGTGTTTAATGTATACAAAAATGACCTGCGCTGGCATAACCGCATTAGCGAGACTCGCGAGCTTATAAGCCAGCAATTGCATGGGGTATCCGGCATTGTAAAATGCTTGTCGGAAGAAATTGATATGTCGCTGCGCTTCCATGAAGGGCTGGAAGAAGAAATGATTTTGGCCCTGCTAAAGCAAAAAATTGAAGTTGCAAGCGTAATTGTGCTGGAAGACAAAACCGGCAAATACAAAGTTTCCATCAGCCACAAGCCCTGCATGCGCAAAAAAGCCTGTTCGCAAGAAATGCTGCCCGTACTGGGCGCCGTCCTAAAGCGCAAAATGCGCATAGAGGGCGCGGACTGTGATGTGCGCGGCGGCATGTGCCGCATCCGCTTCATAGAAGACCAAAAGCTGCGCATAACCAGCGCAGTCGCCCACCGCGCAAAAAGCGTAAAAGGCAGCGGGGACAGCTACTCCACAGTAGATTTGCGCAATGGGCAGTGCCTGCTTGCCCTTTCCGACGGCATGGGCAGCGGCGAACGTGCCCGCCGCGAAAGTGCCGCCACCGTTGGCCTGCTGGAAGACTTTATCGAAAGCGGCTTTGACAAAGAACTTGCCGTGCGCATGATAAACACCGTTTTGGTACTAAAAAGCAGCGAAGAAAGTTTTTCTACACTGGATATCTGCGCCGTGGACCTATACACAGGGCAGGCGGAATTTATCAAAATTGGCTCGGCCGAAGCCTATGTACTGCGCGACGGACAAGTGGCGATAATCCGCTCATCATCTTTGCCAATAGGAATGCTAAACGACGTAGACTTGGAAATAACCACCCGCCAGCTGCAACACGATGATATTATTGTAATGGCAACCGACGGTGTAACCACTGCCGACACAGAGGATTGGATAAAGCCGGCATTAAAAAACTGCCGCTATCGCAACCCCCAGGACGTTGCAGATTATATTTTGAGCGAAGCAGAACGGCGGCAGGAGGGAGTTCTTAAGGATGATATGACTGTGCTTGTAGCCCGGGTTTGGGAGAAGGTGTAATTTTTAATTATACATCATAATCCAATTGACTCCGTACTTGTCCCTTACTTCGCAATAGCACTCGCTAAAAAACACAGTTTCGGGGGCAGTCCCAACCTTGCCGCCCTCTTTTAGGACATCAAACGCGGCCCTTACAGCATCGGCACTGGTAAGTCCAACGGAAACAGACACTCCGTCGCCATAACTGCACTCATTACCGGGTTCCCTGTCATGCATACCTATTTCGCCAATTGCATCATTGCCAATTTTGAGCCATGTATGCATGACAAAATTATCTGCCCCGTCTGGGGTGTAATCGGCTTTGACACCAAAGGCTTTCTCGTATAATGCAATAGCCTCTGCGCAGTTGCCATTGAACGCCAGCTCGACCCGTACCTTTGCATTGCGCCGTTCTTTCAATACCTCGGCCGCTTGATTTAGTTCGTTCATAGTGGCTTTCTCTCCTCTTATATTTTTTGAGATTAGGGGGAGTGAGTTGGACATTTCCAGCACAGAATTGCCATTCAAAAAATTAAGGTTCAAGCTTACATTGGCCACTGCTTCAAGCTCGCTTACAAAGCTGTCTAAAATTTGTCTGATGGTAGACAACGCAGTGACTTCAGCGTCCAATTCCTCAATGTTTTTCTTAAAAATCTCAATTATTGTTGCCGCGTCTGGGTTATTTAGAATAGTCCGTATTTGCTTTACAGGAATTTGCAGTTTGCGCAGTAAAATGACTTGCTGCAAGCGCGTAATAGCAAACTCGTCATACACCCTATATGAGTATCCCTCCTTCTTCCGGCTTGAAATGAGCCCGTTTTGCTCGTAATAACTTAGCATCCTTGTAGAAACACCGTATTTTCTAGATATGTCGCTGACTGTTTGTAAGTCCATGTTTATTCCTCCTCTCCACTATTAAAAACCACGACACCGTGTTTAAGTCAAGGGGTAGGTAAAATTAAATTGATATGATCTTTGCTGCCCAGGAATTTTAATGTTTCTGGGTTTTTGTATGTAATTTATTTTTGATTATATGTAAAATATATTTGACATCAGGGATTGCATAGTATACAATGCATATAAAGACAATTAGAATCATGGAGGTGAGAATCATGAGTGCAGATACAATCATTGTGTTGTTACTATGTGTCGCTCTCGTAATGCTGTTAATAGAACTGTTCATGCCTGATTTTGGGGTGTGCGGAGGCATAGGTATATTATCACTTATCGCTGCCGCAGTTACAGGAATACGGTTTACGACTTACGGCCTGGCAATAACCATACTGTGCATATCAATGGCAGTTACGACTGTTTTTGCTGTGTACAGGACGTTAAAAAGCAAGAGAGCGCAGGGCACTCTTTTCTTGGATGATGTAGACAAACCAGACACAGGCGGTATTGCACTGCAACCAGGCACTATAGGCGTAACTTTAACAAGCATGAGGCCCATAGGCACCGTGTCATTTAGGGGATATAAGAGTGACGCGATTTGCGAACATGGAACTTTGGAAGAAGGAGTTAAAGTTATTCTTACACGCATAAGCGCAGGCAAGGCATATGTTGAATTATACAAAGAGGAAGGGGAAAATTAAATGAATGATATTGTAATTATTTTAGTTGTAGTCGCGCTCGCTTTACTATTCATTTCTGTATTTTTATATTTTGTGCCTGTTGGGCTTTGGATTTCGGCCTTGGCGGCAGATGTAAAAGTGAGGATGCTATCTATGATTGGTATGCGCTTGCGGCGCATTGTACCATCAAGGGTAATTAGTCCGCTGATTAAAGGGCGCAAGGCCGGGCTTAGTTTGGAAATTAATGAATTAGAAGCCCATGTTTTAGCTGGGGGCAGGGTTGAACTTGTTGTTGACGCGATGATAGCGGCGGCCCGCGCTTCTATAGATTTGCCCTTTGAAAAGGCAGCGGCAATTGAATTATCCGGGCGTGATGTGCTGGAAGCCGTAAGAAACAGCGTTAAACCCAAGGTAATCGCAACGCCTAAGATTTCTGCGGTGGCATTGGACGGCATTGAAATATATGCTACTGTGCGAATAACGGTAAGGACGAATATTGCCAAACTCATAGGCGGGGCTGGCGAAGAGACAGTTATTGCCCGGGTAGGCGAAGGCATTATTTCTACAGTGGGCGGGGCAGTTTCCCACAAGGAAGTGCTAAAAGAGCCCAGCGTAATATCCAATAAGGTGCTTAGCAAGGGATTGGATGCCGGAACAGCCTACGAAATCCTGTCTATCGATATTGCGGACGTTGATGTAGGCAAAAATATTGGAGCACGGCTGGCTACAGAACAAGCAGAGGCGGATAAAAAAGTGGCTCAAGCAAAGGCGGAGGAGCGTCACGCCGCGGCCAAGGCATTGGAGCAGGAGATGAACGCCGAAGTAGTAAAAGCCCAAAAATTAGTACCTGAAGCAATTGCCCATGCGTTAAAAAGCGGTAATTTGGGTGTTATGGATTATTACAACATGCTTAACAAGCAGGCTGATACTAATATGCGGGATAATCTGCCGGCGGCAATATCCGGTGGGATGTCGCAGATAAAATCACCTTCTGGGCCTATGGCCGATATAACAACGGAGTGAATTAATGGCAAAGAATCTTAAACTAAAATCGGCCCGTGCCGCAAAGGACATGTCGCAAAAAGACTTGGCAGAGGCTGTAGGCGTCACCCGCCAGACAATAAATGCTATTGAGATTGGCGATTATAATCCTACAATTAAGCTTTGCAAGGCAATATGTACGACGCTTGATAAAACACTAAATGATTTATTTTGGGAGGGTGATGTTGATGATAAGTAGAGACTTTGATGAAAGGCAATTGCAAATCAGAGGCGAAATATTTTTTCATGGGCTTATTACAGCACTCGCCCTCCTGCTTATCAACGCTCTTTTGCTGGGCAACAACATTGTCTGGGCAACTGGGTTTCAACAAAACATTATAATCATTGTTTTAATAGGGATGGTGGTCATAATCAAAGCTATCCTGCGCGACGCCTTTTTTGGGATGGGACAAATGCGCTGGCCCATTATCGGTACATTTGGGGTGATTTCACTTGTGTTATTAGCTTGGGGTATTGGCTCTGTTGTATATGGCAATGCGCTATTTAGCGACCAAATGCTGACTGATACCGGGTTTTTGCTTGTTTCCGCAATTATGCCTGTTTCTGTAACTATCGCCGGGCTGGCAAAGGAAATCGTTGAAAGCCGGAATAATAAAGACTAAAGTACAGAGCTGTCTCCCCACGATATGCAGGGGCGGTATATGAAAACCGATCAATGCCGCCCCTTTCCCTTATATCCCAATCCGCGCCACTGTCTCGCCATCATTTTCACGGCCATCCTCTTCAAACCCATAAGACGCAAATGTGGTCTTAGATGCAATATTTGTGGGTTCGTAAGATACATAGCAGTAATTTGCCGGGCCGCAGGGCTTGGTTTTGATTTCGTCCATGACTTGCCGCACTATTTCGCGGCCTATTCCCCTGCCCTGGTGATTTTTGTCCACAAGCAAACGCCAAAAATAATAGTGGTGTTCTTTGGTGCAGTAGGCTTCATCATCGCCCTCGTCGCCAGGGGGGAAGTAACCGTACATAGCAAAGCCCACCATTTTGCCATTCTCGTAAGCGGCGTATGGTACGGCAATATCGCCCTTGCCTGTTTCGGCATAGGCTTTGTTGGTGTCATAAGCTTCTGCAAGGCTAACGGCATTGCTTGCCACAAAATTTTCCTGCTCTGGCCAAATTTCAAGTGCTACACACTCTTTCAGGTTATCGTCTAAAATTGAGATTTTTTTAAGCTCTATCATTTAACATTCCCCTTCCATTGCAAAAATCTTTACCATAGTAACGATTATCCGCCTGCAATTCAAGATAAGAATTGATTATAGTCGAAAAATAAAATCAACCAGCAAGAGCCCTTATTTGGTTTGCAAGATTCTTGTACAATGTGGTATAACTATATCACATTGTTATAGACAATTAAGTTGAAAATGGTTTCAACTTAATTGCTATATAGGAGAATGCTCATGTTCGAAAATGCCGAAATTCAAAAGCTGACAACCGTAAAGGAACTTATATTACACCAAGTAGGCGAATATAGCGAAGGACTGGTAAAAAAACGGGACGAAGTGCTGGAGTCACGCAAGGAAATGTGGCGCGAAGCGCGTATCGCAATTCGCGATTTTGACGACGTTGCAGACTTGTACCTTTTTGCGGAAGAAGTTTCGCGTAACGAAGTAGTGTACGAAGCAGCAAGCAAACAATTGCTAAAACTTAAAAAAATGCTTAACGAGCCATACTTTGCCCGTATCGACTTTACGGAAGAAGGCTACGACGAGCTTGAAGAGATATATATTGGCCGTTACTCCCTTTTTGACGAGGCCACTGGCAGCTACCATGTGTATGACTGGCGCGCGCCAATATCGTCGCTGTACTACGACTACGGCGTTGGGCGGGCAAGCTTTACAGTACCGGGAACGGGTGCGGTTATTTCTGGCTTGGTAAGCCTAAAACGGCAATATCAAATAGAAAAAGGCGAGTTACATTTCCTTTTTGACAACGATATTGTCATAGATGACAAATTCCTTAGGCAAGAGCTTTCGAAGTCTGCCGATGCGCATATTAAGACTATCGTAAATACAATCCAAGCCGAGCAAAACAAGGCCATACGCGCACAGGCGCAAACAGTACTGGTATATGGCCCGGCAGGTAGCGGCAAAACTTCCGTAGGGTTGCATCGTTTGGCCTATTTGTTGTACCGCGACAGGAACAGCCTGACATCCGCAAAAGTACGAATCTTCTCGCCCAGCCCAATTTTTGCGTCATACATTGCCGGCATTATTCCCGAACTTGGCGAAGAAGATGTTCAGAATCTGGACTTCTCTACCCTGTTGGAAGAAAAGGCGCGCGATCGCCGCCCATTTCATGGCATGTACCAGCAGATAGAGCATGTGATGAGCACCCCGCCGCAAGACGAGCGTATTTTAAGCCTTCATACCAAATATTCACCGCAATTTTTAGATAAACTGGAGCAGTTTGTCGCAAACTACAGCCCATCCTTCGAAGACGTGTATTTTAACCAAACCAAACTTTGCGATGGCAAGCGGCTCCTTGACCTATACAAAGACCGCACAACCGCCGGCACCCTTGCAAGCAAAACAGAGCGCGTGATTACATTTGTGGAACGCGCATATACGGAATATTTTAAGGCAAACCGCCAAGCCATAACCGCGCTATTTAACGACATATACGGCGACGATTTTAGCGACCACGAAATTCGCATAAAATACGAAGAAGAAAAAAGCATCGTTATGCGGGATTTAAAAAACCGCCTAAAGCCGCGTTCATCCAAGCTGTACGAGCGGTTTTTGCGGAAATGCAAACACGATATAAGTTCAATAAAATCTGAAAAACTCTACTACGAAGATGCCCTTATGCTGTTTTACATTGATATCCTAACGGGTCAAGTGCCGCAGGACAAAACCGTAAAGCACATTCTGCTGGACGAAGCTCAGGATTTAAGCCACTTACACCACCGCATTTTAACTAAACTATACACGGCAAGCCATTTTACCGTACTTGCAGACGCAAACCAGGCCCTATACCCCGGCATAAACCTAAACAATATCGCAGAATTGCAAAAACTGTACCCCACGGCCCAGTGCATTCCATTATCAAAAAGCTATCGCTCTACATTTGAAATCAATAAATTTGCGTCGCAATTTTTAGATGACCCAGATCCAAACGCATCCTATACTCGCCACGGCGACCAACCGCAAATTATTTCTACACAAAACCCTGCTGCCACTGTAATAGAAATTTTGCAGCAATTGCCGGACAGCTACAGCACGGTGGGCATAATCCTGCCAACCGCCCACGCCGCCAAAGAATTCCACGGTAAATTGCAAAAAGTATATCCCAAAAACCCATTACGCCCGCTGCAACTTATCGCAACTGAAGACGCCGACTTTGCCCCGGGCATTATGGTAATGGCCGTACCGTTTGCAAAAGGCCTGGAGTTTGACGCAGTAATTTGCCCCGGATACGCCCCGCCAACAAACGGGCTGGATAAGCGAATATTGTATCTGATATGTACACGAGCATTGCATAGATTGTATTTGTTAAAAGGAGAAACCGCATGAAAAATCTAAATGCGCACAGCGTGCGCCCCCGCAGCGTAGCGAAGGAAACGGAAGCGGGCTTTGCCCGCTGTAGTGGCGGGGTAGTAGGGGCAGAGCCCCTACTTAAATCAGTTATTTTCGACATGGACGGCGTACTAATCGACAGTCAGCCGCTTCATTATCAAATAGACATCCGCGTAATACAGGCCTGCGGCTACCCAGCAGACCTTGATACCGTAACGCCGTACACAGGCATATCCAACCAGGATCGCTGGCCCAAATACCGCGAAGAGTTAAATTTATCCCCTTCGCCAGAACAACTAATAGAAATGGCAGAACAGGCAATGCGGGACATTTTTAACGAGACAAAACTTGTTGCAAGCCCCGGCATCCCCGCATTGCTAAAAGGCATTAAGGAAATGGGGCTGCATTGTGGTGTGGCGTCTGCGTCATCGCATGAGCTAATTCAGCTTGTGCTAAATCGCACCGGCATTGCCCAATATTTTGATGCAATAACATCTGGCGAAGATGTTTCCGTTAGCAAGCCTGCCCCGGATGTTTACCTTCGCGCGGCCGGGAAAGCCGGGTACCCCCCAGCGCAATGCATTGCTGTTGAAGACGCCCCTGTCGGGATTCTTGCCGCAAAAAATGCAGGCTTTACTTGTATTGCGTACAAAAACCCAAACACATTTGGGCAAGATTTCACTTTTGCAGACCATGTGATAGACCATTTTGACCAATGCCTGCCGATAATACGTAATTTGGGGGGCAGCACCCCATTAAGCATATGATGCACTTGGCGGAAGGCTGGCGCGACTACGTTCTTATAGACGCAGGCGGCGGCGAAAAATTGGAAAAATGGGGCGACGTAACCGTAATACGCCCAGACCCACAGGCATTTTGGCCTCGCAACCCCAATGTTGACTGGGGCAACGTGGATATGTACTACCACCGCAGCAAGCAAGGCGGCGGCAGTTGGGAAATTAGGGGCAAAAACGTCCCGGAAGCATGGCAAATTGGCTACAATGGGCTAAAATTTCATATTCGCCCAACGGGGTTTAAGCATATGGGGCTTTTCCCAGAACAAGCTGTAAACTGGCGATGGCTGGCGGACAAGCTTAGCGGGCTATCACAACCTAAAATTTTAAACCTGTTCGCATACACCGGCGGCGCAACAGTGGCATGTCTAAAAGCCGGCGCAAGCGTAACTCATATAGACGCCGCCAAAAGTATGAACCGCTGGGCAAAAGACAACATCGCGCTGTCTGGGCTTGCGCACATGCCGTATAAAGTAATGGAAGACGATGCCCTAAAATTTGTACTACGCGAAGGGCGGCGCGGCAACCGCTACCACGGCATAATAATGGACCCGCCCGTGTATGGGCGCGGCCCCGGCGGCGAAATGTGGAAGCTGGAAGAACGCCTTTGCGAATTGGTGGAAGCTTGCACCCGCATTTTATGTACCGACAATGCTAAATTTATGCTTATAAATACGTATACGGCCGGGTTTTCCCCAGCCGCATACGGTAATGTTTTATCTTTGACTACAAAAAATTTAAAAGGAAAAGTTAGTGTCGGGGAAATTGGAATCCCCGCAAAAACAGGTATTACACTTCCATGTGGGATGTTTGCTCGGTGGGAGTCTTAGAATACCACTCATCACTAGAAAACCAATCGTCTACCATGGCAAGCAGTTCTAGCGGCCTAACCAGCCCGTTGGCCAAATACAATAATATGGCCGTCACTTTGTCATAAGACTCCGTCATTGAAAATGTGTCAGCTGTGTCGATAATATTGTAGTGTGTATCCAGCTTGTCTATTTTAATGCCATACAACTTTTTCCCAGAAGAACTTGTGTATGTTTGAAGATAATATTCCAGAGACCAAGAAATGCTTTTATTTATCGTGAGTAAAACTGTTGCATAAAGGGTTGATTCTACGCCGAAGTTTTCTTCCATTTTTAGTATCTCCTTTTTTCTAGGTAGTTTTACTTTAAATTATGGTGACTTCTTAAAGCGGCACAGCCGCTTTTCTTTTGTTTCTTCTAAATCGAATTGTATTTTTAGAGTAAATCTCTATGTGTATTGTCATAGCTCGAGCATGTACACAATAACACATATTGTAAATATTTGTCAAGCATTTTCGTGAACGAAAAAAATAAAATATTTATTATCGTTCACAAGCCTGTAATATTGGCACTTTTTGCTGAAACCAATCGCATTCTAATGCAAAAAAAAAAGCTGCCACGACAAGGCGGCAACTCTTTTCTTTGCTTAATGTTAATCAATGTTGACAATTGCAGTCCAAATCCGCGCACTGTGGTGGACTCCATGGCGATGGCGGGAGTGGAATTCCACCGCCAGTACCGAATGCAGCAACATTTAAACCAAGCACCATAACTAACGCCATAGCCAGTCCTAAAAGCTTTTTCTTCATTTTAGTGCTCCTTTCGAAAACATTAGCTTATAAATGTGGGTTATTAGTTTTTCAGTTTCCAACGCTTTTTTTATAGTCCCAACGCTTTTTTGTTCATAGTGCCTGCGCAAACATTCACAGTAATCCAACGCAACAGCGTAGTCGGGAACCTCATTTAACAAATGCGGCAGAGTTATGGTTTCCAAATATTCAATAGACTCATCTTTTTTAAGTGTTGTCAAATGTCCCAAAGAATTAAACATTATAGTATCGTGCTTGTTGTTTTTAGAAAGCAGCTTGCCCTCTTCCAATAATTCTTCACATGTCGCAAAACCGCCCGCAGCAATACAGCACCGTGCTCTTTGATATAAAACCTCAAGATAATATTCGCTTTCCTTATCCGCATACTCCATTGCTTCATCAAAGTAGTCGTGAGCGATACCATAGCTTCCGGCGCATCTAAACATGTAGCCATAACCTAATAAAACGCCGCAAAGAAATTTATTGTCACCCGTATCTTTGGCTTCCCTATACATCTTATCCAGCAGTCCTTTGGCATCCACCAAGTGATTTAGCCCAATATAGATATTAACAAGCATAATACTCATATGCCGTTTCAAAGTACTGTTTTGCTCGGCTTCACACAGTTTTAGCCCTTCTTCCAAAAACATGCAAGAATGAAGCATATAACCGCATTTATTTAATGCCATGGCAATAGTCAAGTAAATTCCTGCATTTTGTTCGTCATTTGTCCCTAATTCAAATGCTTTCATAACAAAGCTAAGCGATTCTTGAAATTTCCCCCCAAGATAATAAAGCCAACCCTTGCTGCGATAATAAAGGCTTTTGAATTCGTTGTTCAAATTATCACTGTATTTATCTTCAACCATTTTTAATATTTCTTCGGCCGCTAAAATATTCCCAAAGCTAAGCTCTAGTCTGCTGTCAATTAAATTAAAAAGTACATTAAGCTCCTCGTCAAAGGGCGCAAATGTAATGACAGACAGCTTCTGACGCATTTCCTTCGCTTCTTCAATTTTGCGGCTGGCAATTAAATCATTCCATTTAAACAGTTTATGTTTAAAGCCCATGCGATCGGCCTCAATAAGCGGTAGGCCCATTACTTTCAAGGCTCTTTGTATTTGCATTAATGTATCTGGGCTAAAATCGCCATATACGGCATCCTCACCATTTTCAAGTTGAGATAGCCTGGAGCGGGTTATCGAAAGCTCGTCCGACAACTGTTGCTGTGTAGCACCCTTTGCCTGTCTTATTTGCTTGACTTTTTCGCCCATTGGCAAATTAATACCAGTCCTGATTTCAATCGCCTTCTTTCCATAATAAACACTAGACCATTTGGGTTAATCTGTCAACAGTTATTCGTCAAATTTATCGATGGTAATTTTTTCATGAAAGCGTTTTTGCAATTTTACAACTCCATAACTTTGTGATAGACTTAAATGGAGAGGGGTCGTGTAAAATGAAACTTACAGACATACAACTGGCGATTTTTGATATGGACGGCACAATGTTTGATACCGAGCGGCTGTCTAACATAGGCTGGAAGCAGGCCGTTGCACAGCAAACACAGGATATATCAGACGAACTTTTTGACAAAACCTTTAATAGTATGCTGGGTACCAACAATGCCAACTGCCGCCGTATAGCCAACGAGTTTTTGCCCGGCTTCGACTTTGACAAGGGCAATGCAGACTGTTGCGCCTTTATGGACGAGTATATGGAAACACATGGCGTGCCAATTAAGCCAGGCCTTTTCGAGCTTTTGGACCGCTTAGAAGAATTGGGCATAAAAAAATGCGTAGCCACGTCCACAGCTAAGGAACGGGCAACGCACAAATTAAAGATGGCCGGTGTGGCGCATCGTTTTGAAGTTATCGTTGGTGGGGACGAAGTTAAGGTTAGCAAACCAGACCCGGAAATATTCCTTAAAGCAGCCAATGCCTGCGGAATCGCCCCAGAAAGCTGCATAGTATTAGAAGATTCTGCCGCGGGGGTTATGGCTGGCTATCTTGCTGGCATGCGGGTTATTGTTATCCCCGATATTTTGCAACCGTCGGAGGAAACACGCAAAATGGCCAGCATAGTATGCAAAGACTTACATGAGGTGGCCAAGCTTATTTCTTGAGTTTAGCCAATGCCTGGGTTGCGGCGGCCTGCTCTGCATCTTTTTTACTGCGCCCAGTGCCGCTGCCAAGCTCTTTGCCCTTGTGCAGCACCATTGCCGCAAACTGCCTTTTGTGTGGCGGGCCTTCTTCGGATATGATTTCATAAACAGCCGTTTCGCGGCTGTTTTTTTGCAGCAATTCTTGCAAAACAGACTTGCTGTCTTTCGATGTTTTTTTCGCGTCCTCTGCCAGTGGGGCAAACATGCGGTTAATCACGTCCCGCACTGCGTCCAGCCCACCGTCCAGGTATATCGCGCCAAAAACAGATTCCAGCGCGTCGGAAAGAATCGAATGCTTCTCGCGGCCTTTTTCCCGTGCTTCGCCCTGGCCAAGCAGCAGATAATCGCCAAGCTTAATATTTTTGGCAATGCCGGCAAGCGTCGCCTCGCAAACAAGTTTTGCCCTGCGCTGCGTAAGCTCGCCCTCAGAAAGATTAGCAAACCGATGATACAAAAAATCGCTAATGCAAATTTCCAGCACGGCATCGCCCAAAAATTCCAAGCGTTCGTTGGACTCGTCTGGCCCCAGGCCCTGCTCATGTACAAAGGATGAATGCGTTACTGCCTGGCGCAATAAAGCAGTACGCTTAAAGTCATATTTTAGCTGTGTTTGTAATGCGTCACTCATAAATTATTATGCACCCAATGCTTTCTTCACGTATTCCGCAGCATTGCCAACGGTAACGATGTTTGCGGCATCGTCGTTTTCAAATTCCATGCCAAAAATGTCTTCCAGCTCGGATATAATTTGAAAAATGTCCAAAGAATCAGCATTTAAATCTTGCTGAAATTTGGTGTCTGGGGTAATGGTATCTTTTGAAACCCCCATTTGTTCTGCAATTACTTCTCTAATTTTTTCGAATTCCATGTTTAAAGTCCTTTCTTATAATTTATACACTGCCGTATGGCGTTTTTAATTGCCAGTGCGTCGGACGAGCCGTGTGCCTTTACAACCAGGGATTCCAGCCCCAGGAAAGGCGCACCGCCAACCTCGCGGTAATCGAAACGTTTTTTTAGTCTGCCAAAAGCTCCTTTAGCCAAAAGCGCACCAAGTTTAGAAACTTTGGAAGACATAAGTTCATCTTTTATCATACCCATTAAAGTTTTTGATAGTCCTTCGGTTAATTTTAGCACAACATTGCCCACAAAACCGTCGCAAACAGCTACGTCAACCTCGCCAGCCGGGATACCGCGCCCTTCAATATTGCCAACAAAATTTAGACCGCTTGTTTCCAACAATTCATAGGCTTCTTGATACAATGGCGTACCTTTTTCCTTTTCCACCCCGACATTAACCAGCCCAACACGCGGGCTGCTTATTCCCATACAGTTTTTCATATATTCCGCGCCAAGTTGGCCAAATTGCAACAAGTATGACGGCTTAACTTCCGCATTAGCGCCGCAGTCAAGCAGCAGAGTAAAACCCTTTTTTGTTGGCAAAAGCGCGCACAATGCAGGCCGCTGTATGCCTTCCTGCCTTTTTGCATAGGCAAAAACGCCAACCAAAAGCGCACCAGTAGAACCGGCGGAAACAAAACCATGCGCATCGCCAGATTTCAGAGCCTTTAGCCCCACTACTATGGACGAATTTTTCTTTTGCTTAATAGCCACGGTTGGTTGTTCGTCGTAACCAATAACCTCTGGCGCATGTAATATTTCAAAATTGTGCGAATCAGGCAATTCGCTACGAATTACTGCTTCATCACCCACAAGAACCAGGCTTATGTCAGCAAACTCGCGGGAAGCCTGCACGGCACCTTCTATCACGGCAGAAGGGCCAAGATCGCTTCCCATAACATCTACGGCAATTTTTAATTTATCCATGTACGACTCCTGTCCGTTTAAAGCGCATCGTCGCGAAGCCCGCAGGCGCAGCCGAGGAAGCGGAAGTGGGATTCATTCCCACTGTAGCGGCGGGGCACACTCCGGCGAAGCCGGCACTGCGCAAGCAGTGGGCCGCCCGGCCAGCAAGCAACGCTTGCGAGAGGGTTTGGGGCAGCGCCCCATTAAAATGAAAAACGGACTCCGACATAAAAAGCCAAAACGCCGGCTTTGATTAATCGTTAGTCCGCATTTAATTATTCTGCAATTTGTAGAACCTCGCGCCTTTTGTATGTGCCACAGGCTTTACATGCGCGGTGCGAAAGCACAAACTCGCCACATTTATCACATGTTGCGACGGTTGGCATTGCAATTTTCCAAGTTTGTCTGCGTCTTTTATCGCGTCTGGATTTGGATGTCTTACCTTTGGGTTCAATCATTATGCTGTCCTCCATGAAGTGCTTCCCAGCACCCTAAATTTCACGTACTGGACATTATACCGGTTTTGCAGGCAGCCTGTCAAGTATTTTAGAAACTTTGCAGAAGCCAAAATTTGATATATAATATTAGGAAATAACAGCTGAAAAAGCAGGTGTGTATATGCAAGGATGCCTTTACGTTGTGGCAACCCCCATTGGTAATTTAGAAGATATGACCCCACGGGCCATTCGTATTTTGGGCGAAGTAGAACTTATAGCAGCCGAAGACACCCGCCACAGCAGGGGTCTGCTTTCGCATTTTAATATTAAAACCCCTATGTTCTCCTGCCACAAATTTAATGAAGAAAAGCGCGGGGGCCTTTTCATATCCAAATTGGAAGAGGGTAAAGATGTTGCCCTGATATCGGACGCAGGTACGCCGTGCATCTCTGACCCGGGGCATAGGCTGGTTAAAATGGCGGCAGACGCAGGCATCCAAATTATTGCAGTATGCGGTGCGTCGGCTATGGTTAGCGTGCTTTCGGTGTCCGGGTTTGATGCATCGCGGTTTAGTTTTGTCGGCTTTTTGCCACGGGCTAAAAAGGACATGCTAAAAACCATTGCCGAGGTTTTGCCGGGTACAGTTGTGTTTTACGAATCCCCAAAGCGCGTGCAGGCAACGCTGCAAATTATTGAAGACGAATACCCCACAGCGCAAGCTTGCCTGTGCAATGATATAAGTAAGAAGTTTGAGCGTGTGTACCGCGGCACACCGCATGAAATTTTGGCGGAGCTTGCCGAAAACCCAAGTGCCCAAAAGGGCGAATACGCCTGTGTAATTAATATTGAACAACTGCCGGTGGAGGCCCCCATTACGGAGCCGGATGCCCCAAGCTTAGAAGCACAACTGATAGATATTATTGTTAAAAACGGTGGTACTCTAAAAGATGCCACGGCTACGTTGCGCGAAACTTGCCCAAAGCTTAGCAAAAAAGAGATTTATGCCGCTATGTTGAATGTGAAAAAAATCGGAGGCAACTAATGACCGAACCCACCCTGAACAATATAAAACTCCCTGCATTTTTCCCGGACGGCACGCGCGGCGTTGTACGCTGTGTGGATGCTACGGATTTGGAAAATTGCAAAATCCCCGGTATTGTAATGAATACCTATCATTTGATGACCAAGCCGGGTGCAAGCACCATCAAGGCACTGGGCGGGCTGCACAAATTCACTGGCTGGAACCGCCCTATTATAACGGACTCCGGCGGGTTTCAAGTGTTTTCGTTAATTCGTGAAAACGCGTCCTTTGGCGAAATTAGGCCAAATGAAATCATCTTCCGCCGGGATGGGAAGAAAACTACGCTTTCGCCAGAGAAATGCATACAATCGCAACTGGCATATGGGTCCGACGTGCTCATGGCATTGGATTACTGCACGCACCCAAACGACTCATATGAAAAACAGGCTCAGGCAGTGGATGTGACAATCCGTTGGGGTAAAAAATGCATAGATACGTTTAAAGCACGCCCCAGCGGCAGCCAACTATTCGGCATTATACAAGGCGGCAACTCCAAAGTCCTTCGCAAACAATGTGCGGATGCGCTTTTACAAATGGGTTATCAGGGCTTTGGCTTCGGCGGCTGGCCACTGGACGAAGACGGCAAACTTACCGAAGAAATTTTGGCCTACACCGCAGAACTTATCCCAGACGGGATGATAAAATACGCGATGGGAATTGGCCGGCCAGAAAACATTGTCGCCTGCGTACGCATGGGGTATAATTTGTTCGACTGCGTAATACCCACGCGGGAAGCGCGGCACAACAGGCTGTACGTCTTTAACGAGGAATTCGAAAATCCGGGGGATATTGACCTAAGCAAAAGCTTCTATCGCTACCATTATATTTTGGATGACGAGCACCGCCGCGACAGCCGCCCGATATCGCATTTATGCGACTGTCTGGCATGTACAAATTACTCACGCGCATATATACGGCACTTGGTAAGCATTGGCGACAGCCTGGGACACAGGCTTGCCACCATGCACAACCTGCGCTTTTACACTATGTTGATGGAGACTTTGCAGGGGCTGTTCGGCCAATAGGAGATAAATATGATAACCGGCGTGAAATATAACATGCTATACCCGCCCCTTATTGCGCGCGTGTATGAAGAGGAAAGACAAAAAGGCGCGAAGGACTGCGAAAAGGCAACCAAAACCCGCCTGCATCAAATGTTTGGGGCATATGTACAGGGTAATACACACAAAAAAGCCGCAGCATTGCTGGAGCAGTTACCAGCCAGCCAGCGCGACATCCTATCCCTGCACGCCTCCACAAAAGAGCGCCTCCCCCACTATGAGCAATTTTACACATTCATAACCGCCCATATCCCAAACATAGAAACCATCATGGACTTGGGCTGCGGCTTTAATCCATTCGCCCTGCAATACTTACCCGCCCTAAAAGCCTATTATGCATACGATATAGACACCCGCACCCGCGACTTATTGAACCGTTTTTTTGCACTAAAAAACCTGCCGCAAACCGCCTTTTGTGCGGACTTAGTGACAGAAACCCCAACAGAAAAGGCAGATTTGGCACTGCTGTGCAAACTTATCCCTGTGCTGGAAGCGCAACAGGCCGGGCGCGGTTTTGAGTTGGCGCGGCAGCTTGACACAAAATATTTAGTAATAACATATCCGACAAAAAGCCTTGGCGGCCGCGACAAAGGCATGAGCAAAAACTATGCCGCCCAATTTGAGAAAGCATACGCAAGCGGCGCACTTGGCAGCTTCGTACTGCTCGCAAGTTCCCAAATTGGCAACGAACTGGTGTATGTTTTGACAAGACAACAGGCGATATAGCCCTATGTCATTGCGGACTTGATCCGCAATCTTCATGCGATAATCTTGTAACCAAGTTCATAACAATAACCATAGTTTAGATATTTATAGTCTGAAGATTCCGGGCTGGTCGCAACCTTGGGTTGCTGCTCGCCCAAGCGTCCAGGATCAAGCCCGGAATGACAAATCGAGCCCATTAGGAGGAAAACATGCAAAAACAATTTCACGTACAAAACAGACAACGTCTGCTAGATGAACTGCCAAATGGCGCAGTGGCAGTATTCTTCGCGGGTGAGGCCCCGCGCAAAACAGCCGATTCGTACTACTCGTTTTTTGCGGACAGGAACTACCTGTACCTTTCTGGCACGGACTACGAAGGATTTGTTTTGGTACTGGCAAAACAGGGTTCTAAATTAGAAGAAACGCTGTACATCCTGCCTAAAGACATGCTTAAAGAGCGTTGGAACGGATATCGCTACAGTGTGGAAGAAGTGCGCGAGTTTTCCGGTATCGAAAACATCAAATATCTGGACAGCTTCGAAACTGACATTTTTGCAAAATTCCGCCCCGGCAATATTTCAAAACTTTGGCTGGACCTATACAAAGACCGCTTTGGCGAGCCGGACAACACTGCTCACCGTTTTGCCGCAAAAATGAAAGACATGTTCCCCGGACTAACAATTGAAAATTTGCAACCGCTAATGCGCAAATTGCGTACAATTAAAGCCCCCTGCGAAATCGAGGCCATCAAGAAAGCCGAAGAGATTACAAAGGCCGGTATAATAGCAATGATGAAAGCCAGCCGCCCCGGCATAACCGAATACGAACTTAAAGCGGAATACGACTACACCGTTATGAAAAGCGGCGTAATTTATAACATGTCCCAGCCGATTATATCCGCCGGCGCAAATAATTTCTTCATACATTATAATAGTTTCACCGGCACGGCCAACGACGGCGACATGATACTTGTGGACGTTGGCGCAGACTGGGATAATATTGTCACAGACGTATCACGCACCTGGCCCGTTAACGGAAAATTTACGCAAAAGCAGGCTGCACTGTACAATGCGGCATACGAAACTTCCAATTATTTATTCGAAATAATAAAGCCCGGCATGCTAATGCGTGATGTAGATGCCACCGCCCGCAAAGTTTGCGCCCAAAAGCTGGTGCAAATAGGCCTGCTGGACAGTATCGACAACGCGGGCAAATACATTTGGCATGGCGGCGCACACCATGTTGGGTGGGATGTTCACGATATGGTGGCAATCGACATACAAACCACTATTATTGAAACCGGGATGATTTTCTGCGTAGATGTGGGCATCTATTGCGAAGAATGGGGAATCGGCTTCCGCTTGGAGGATAACTGCCTGGTTACGGATACCGGCTGCATTAACCTGTCGGCAGATATCCCGCGCTCTATAGAAGAAATAGAAGCAGCACTGTCGCAATGACGGCATTAATATTTAACATACAGCGTTTTAGCCTGCACGACGGCGACGGAATACGCACAACTATTTTCTTTAAAGGCTGCCCGCTTAGCTGCAAATGGTGCCACAACCCAGAAAGCTGGCTTAGCGAACCGCAAATTGTTTTTAACCAAAAAAAATGCCGCGGTTGCAGTAATTGCAAGCAAGCAGACTGCGTATATGGCGCGCGCGAGATTGCCGGCAAGCTATATTCCCCAGCCCAATTAGTTGAAATAGCGGAACGGGATGCCGAATTTTATAGAAATTCCGGCGGCGGGGTTACGCTTTCCGGCGGGGAAGTTATGATTCAGCCCAAGGATTTTTTAGTCGAACTTTTGCGCGGGCTAAAGCAAAAAGGCATACACACCGCAATAGACACCTGCGGCCACGCACCGTTTGAAGCATTTGAAAATGTCCTGCCCTATGTTGACACCTTTTTGTATGACATAAAGTTTGCGGACAATGCCCGCCATTTGCAGTTTACCGGCCAAACCAACGAGCTGATTCTTTCAAATCTACAAAAACTAAGCGATAAGGGTATAAAGCTGGAAATACGCATCCCCGTTATCGAAGGGATAAACAGCGACGATGCCGAAATGGATAAAATCATATCAATTCTTAAAAATATCAAAGCGGAAAAAATACGCCTGCTGCCATATCACAGCATTGGCCGCGACAAATACACGCATTTGGGCATGGCCGCGCCGGACGGATTTCATGCACCGTCTGCGCAGCGCATGAGCGAACTGGTAGAAAAATTTAGAGCACAAGGACTACCGGTAGTCCCAACAATCAGACCCATCAGCGAATTAAAGAACACGACCAACTACGGTAAACTTGACGAAGCCGAAGCGCAGATTGAAGCCAACGTGCCGACAAAGAGTCATAAAGAAATAATCAGCAGTCTAAGAGAGCGGAAACGAGGCACATTAGACGAACAGCACCTTGATAAAATTTAACCGCAGCACCTGAACCGAAAGGAGCCACGACATGGAACAACGAGGAATGAACACCCGCATCCAAAAACTTCGCGACGAAAGCGAAACAACCCCACCACGCATATGTATGGAGCGCGCCCTGCTTGAAACAGAGGCCTACAAAAAATACGAGGGCCAAGTTTCCATACCAGAGCTAAGGGCACTCGCATTCAAGCACATAATGGAAAACAAAACTCTTTGGATTGGCGAAGGGGAACTTATTGTAGGCGAAAAAGGCAGCGGCCCGCAATCTGCGCCCAGCTTCCCGGAAATTTGCTGCCACACCTTAGACGACCTTACGGTTATGAACGAGCGCAAACTGGTTTCGTTTAAAGTAACGCCGGAGGACATGAAGGCTCAAAAAAAGACCATCATCCCATTTTGGCAAAAACGCGCATTGCGGGAACGCATCATAGGTTCGATGTCACAGGAATGGAAAGACTGCTACGCCGCCGGCATCTTCACAGAGTTTATGGAGCAGCGCGGCCCGGGCCACACCGTAGGCTCGCGCAATATTTATCAAAAAGGGTTTGTGCAACATAAGCGCGAAATAGAAGACGCAATTGCCAAGCTAGATTACCACAACGACTTAGAGGCAATGCAAAAACGCGACCAGCTAAATGCAATGCTTATCTGCTGCGACGCAATAATGAGCCTGGGTCAACGCTACGCCGCATACGCCCGCACCCTTGCAGACGCGGAAGCAAACCCGGCCCGCCGTGCAGAACTTTTGCAGATTGCAACTAACTGTGATACCGTACCGGCCAACAAGCCGCAAACTTACTGGCAGGCAATCCAAATGTACTGGTTTGTGCACCTTGGGGTTACAATGGAGATTAACCCATGGGACGCTTTTAGCCCCGGCAGGTTAGACCAACACCTATACCCATTCTACAAGGCAGACTGCGCACAAGGTACTCTGGACAGTCAAAAGGCAAAAGAACTGTTGGAATGCCTGTGGGTAAAATTCAACAACCAGCCCGCCCCGCCAAAGGTTGGCATCACCCTAAAAGAAAGCAGCACTTATACCGACTTTGCCAACATCAACACGGGCGGCATAGCCGAAGACGGCAGCGACGGCGTAAATGACGTCAGCTACCTTATCCTGGACTGCATGGACGAAATGCGCCTTTTGCAGCCAAGTTCAAACGTGCAGATAAGCCGCAAAACGCCGCATACATTTTTAAAACGCGCCTGCGAAATTTCCCGAAAAGGCTGGGGGCAGCCCGCGTTTTACAACACGGACGCAATTGTGCAAGAACTCCTTAATGCGGGCAAAAGCATGGCCGACGCAAGACTTGGCGGCGCAAGCGGCTGTGTAGAAACAGGGGCGTTCGGCAACGAAGCATATATTTTAACCGGCTACTTCAACCTTCCCAAAATCCTGGAAATAACCCTAAACAACGGCTACGACCCAGTAAGCAAAATGCAGCTTGGCCCCAAAACCGGCGACGCAAAAGACTTTGCAAGTTACGAGGCTTTGCTTGACGCATACAAAATACAAATAAAGCATTTTGTAGACATTAAAGTCGCGGGTTCCAATATAATCGAGTCCATTTACGCACGTTACCTGCCCGTACCGTTTTTGTCGATCATCACCAACGACTGCATAAGTAAGGGCAAGGACTACAACGCCGGCGGCGCAAGATACAACACAAGCTATATCCAAGGCGTGGGTATTGGCACGGTTACGGATTCACTTTCTGCCATAAAGTACGCCATATATGAAAACAGCCTATTCCCGATGGAGAAAATGCTTGCCGCCTTGGAAAGTAACTTCCAAGACCACGACGAACTGCTTGCCACAGTGCAAAACAAAGTACCCACATATGGCAACGACAACGACTATGCCGACGATATAATGCAAGAAGTATTCAAATATTATCACCAAACCGTAACAGACCGCCCCAACACAAGAGGCGGAAGCTACAGGGTCAACATGCTGCCCACCACCTGCCATGTATATTTTGGCGAGGTCACAGGGGCACTACCAAACGGACGCAAAGCAAATAAACCTGTGTCCGAAGGCATTTCCCCATCCCAGGGCGTGGACGTAAACGGCCCAACCGCCGCAATCAAATCTGCCGCAAAAATGGACCATCTTATCACAGGCGGCACTTTGCTAAACCAAAAATTTACCCCAAACCTAATCGAAGGCGACAGCGGGCTAGAAATCATGGCAAGTGCCGTCAAGTCCTACTTCAACATGGACGGCCACCATATCCAGTTTAACGTAATTGACCGCGCAACCCTGCTGGAAGCACAAAAACGCCCGGAAGAACACCGCAACCTTATTGTGCGCGTTGCCGGCTACAGCGACTATTTCGAAAATTTAAGCAAGGCGTTGCAGGATGAGATAATCGAACGGACAGAGCATTCGTAAAACATTTTTCAAACATTTTATTGACAATATTCGACGAATAATTCATAATGCTACCAGATGACAACGATATTCAGGGGGCATGAATTTTTATGAATATTTATTTCCCACACAAACATCGTCGCAACCCCGGTGGCGGAACATACTATTCTGCAGTTTTTTTGTATATATTTCGGCGTAAGCATGTAGCTTTACTATGTTTGTGCCGTTTTTTATTGCCATGAACGCGGCTAACCCCGCTTTCAAATATAAAACATAAAGGAGATGAAGAGATGGCTGGGCAAATTCGCATGACCCCGGACCAAATGCGTCAACGCTCTGGCGAGGTAAACGCGCAAGGTCAAGCTTTCAACACGTCAATCTAATTTGCAAAAGCATAAAATATATGTTCAAATTACCATGAGGTGAAAATCATGAGTATATTTGAAGAATTAGAAGAAGAAATGAAGTTAATGGATGAAGAATCGGGTTA
>Ga0131853_10000473_pt1 | contig 73794 bp, 73 predicted proteins | sample TergutLab28metaG_FD_92764 | JGI IMG/M metagenome (GOLD analysis project Ga0131853, IMG submission 92764) | Labiotermes labralis P1 segment gut microbial communities from Petit-Saut dam, French Guiana - Lab288 P1 (version 2) (version 2) | ecosystem: Host-associated > Arthropoda: Insects >... | reverse complement strand
CGGCGGGCTGGGCATGGTCATGCAATGCCAGCCCATCGCCGACTGCTTTCGCGCCCTGTGCGACGACTGGGGCTGCCGCCCGCATTTCATCTACATGACCCCGCAGGGCAAGCCGCTCACCCAACAGCGGGTGAAAGAACTCGCCCAACTGCCTGCTATCGCCATGCTGTGCGGGCACTACGAAGGCGTGGACGAGCGTGTGATTGAAGCCCTAGTGGACGAGGAAATCTCGGTGGGTGATTACGTACTCACTGGCGGCGAGCTGCCCGCGCTGGTGCTGACGGACGCCATCACTCGCCTGCAACCGGGCGTGCTTAAGGCCGACGCGGCGTTCATCGGCGAAAGCCACTGGGATGGTCTGCTGGAGCAACCGCATTATACCCGCCCTGCCGTGTGGGAGGGCCGCGCCGTGCCTGATGTATTGCTCAGCGGCAACCACGCCCTGCAAGAGCAATGGCGGCGCGAGCAGCAGCTTGAGCGCACGCGTCGCAAGCGGCCGGATTTGTGTTCTTTTTTTTAATAAAGCGTTTGTCAAGGGAGTTTGTCCAAAATTTTAAAAATTTCACCAAAAGAGCAAGCGACTGCATAGTCAAGCAGTCGCTTGCGAGATTACTTAGTTGAAATCTTTTCTTACTTCTTTTGCTTCGCTTTTTGAAAGCACTTTGACTATCCAAACAATGCAACCAACAATAAGCATAACCGCAACCCATTGCGACATAGAGATTAAGCCCACACGAACGGTATCTTCACGGAAGAATTCAAAGGCCAAACGACCAATGGAATATAAAATCACAAACAATGGGAACATGATATTGGTTTTTTTTCGCTCAAGTCGGACAATAAGAAATAGTAACAAAATGATGATTGCAAAACCAGTTTCGGCAAGTTGAGAAGGAAATCTTGCCCCTAATGAAAGCACAATACCGTAACAACAACCATTAAAATAGCACCCAAGCCGACCAAACACGGTGCCTGATGCCACAAGGTACGTCATAACTCCAGATAGTTTGCCAACAGGCAAACGCCGGATTTTTGCAAATATGAATACCGCAAATCACGGCACCAATGAGAAAACCGAAAAAGGCATTTCCCTGACTGAGTGCTGTTCTCCAAGTGTTAAACTTCCACAAACATAGATATCCGTAAACCGAAAATTTCAATAAAGGGGAGCATAGAAAATCCTCACTAGATTTGAATGGAGCGATGCTAGCGGCATCGCTCCATTAGATTCGCGGCGTTGAATTAATCGTAACTCAAAAGAGAAAGAATTTCATTCATTTGATCTACTGAAAACAAGCTGTTGCGCGAAGTGAATCTGTGCCAATAATTCCCCTCATCTATTGGTCTAACCGCAACTATGTGTTGCTCGCCAGGAGATACTGTATCCGCAAAAAATATTACTACAAAGTCACCTTCTTCACTGGTTGTATAATCGCCTTTTAGGCTTTGAATAACGGTAACATAGTAAATATCTGTTCTCATCCAGTCAGTTGTTGCCTGCTGGCGAGATAACCGAAGTGGTTCGTTAATTTCTACAAGCAAGATATAGGGTGATTCATGAATAATATCTTGTAATAATTCAGAACGAATCGGTTCTATTGCAGGGGAATTGTCTGCTGTTAATTCGGCAACATACGTTAAAATTTGCTCTGATTCAAGTGTTCTTGCATTAAAATCCAATCCTGTTGCATGCAGAGCCAAGGGTTCACTGTACATTACGCTGTCGGAGGGAGCGTCAAGATTAATAACAATAAAATTACGGATAAATGTAAACCCATCTTCGTGTGTGTTGGCATAAGGTGAAGTTATTCTGATTAGTGGTAATAAATAATCAATTCCCGCTTCAAAGCTTAAAACACCTGGCTCAAAGGCTACTTCCCTTTCAGTTCCGGTTACATGAGCGTGTGTACGCTCCGCATAGATAAAAATTCTATCTGCGGCATTTCCGAGCACCCTATCCTGCACCGCAAATTCAAACTCTGTCAAATTATTACCAAAGGGCCTTTGTCCAATGAATTGTGCAATTACCACATCGGTAGCGAATTCCAATACTACTTCTTCAAAGGTGAGGTATTCATAAGAAAACATTGTTCTCGCTACCCCGTATGGATGTTCACTTTCAAGCGTGCTACAAGCACCTAATAATATAAACAATAAAACCAACGCTATAGCTATCTTTTTCATCAGTGTTCTCCTTTACAAAATTTTGCCACAACATCGAATGCTTTGATAACAGCAGATAGCGAAACGCTCATTTATCACCACCCTTTTAAGCATTATTTTGCCAACAGGAAAATGTTTCCATCAGCATTATAGCATATGATTGTTTTTTGTCAATATTTTTTAAATTTTAATTATATTTTTTATCAATTTTGACATGTTGAAGTAGGCTTTCGGGAATAAAGCACTTTAGCTGGTTACTTGTTGATCTGCCTGCGCAATGCGCGCTAAATCACCTATGGTCAGCACAAGCTCATTATCGGGATGCCAAACTTTCCAGTGCTGTGTCGTCGTCCTGTGACATTGCTCCCATTTCATCTCCGCGTGCTGCTGGCACGTGGTAAATGCCTTGCGGGGCTCCTCGCTTCGCGATAAATCTGCAAATCATGTAAAAAGCCCACCAGCTCATGCAAACCCCCACTCTTTGCCACGCAGAGAGTGGGGGTTTCGTGTAATTTGCAGATGTTGCCGTGAAGCGACTGCTTCCCGCAGAGATGCGAAGCACTAAAAGCCGCGGAGGCGGAGGTCTTCGACGAGGTCAATATAGAAGTCACGCATATCGTTGGTGCCGTTATTGCTAGGGAATAGGCGGAAGTTCATGCGGCGTGCATCAACAACATCGGCGTGGGAGATACCGCGGAAGTTTGTGCCGCGAATAATGCCGCGGAAGTTGCCCCACTGGGCGGATTCAACGGACACAAGGCCGTCGTTTGGCCCATCAAAAATGTGAACGATGGGGTTGAGGATGACGAAAATGATGTCGCTGAAAGGGTTTTGCATTTGCGCTGCCCAAGATTGATAGTATACGCGGGAATCGTTGGGGTTGGCACGATTGAAGGCAGTCATATACGTGGTGGTGAATGCGCGCGCCGAGTTAAAGAAATCGGGGTTTTGGTCACCCACAATGCGGAACCAAAGGTTGACAAAAAAGGCAACAACACCCCATAACCAGCCGGTGGTGGTTTCAGCAAAGTCCATCACACGCATGCCGTGGTGTGGCGTGCTGATGGTGGTGAGGCTAGCCACTTGGCCGCCCATGCCCAGCGAGGAAATCATATAACGTGCTTCAATGCCGCCGCGTGAGTGCGCGATGAGATTCACACGAGTAGCACCGGTTTCGTTGAGAACACGGCGCACGGTGGCTTGCAAAATGGCGGCGTTATCTTCCACGTTGCCCCAAGCCTCGGTACCGCCGTAAAACACACGGGCACCGTTGCGCTCCAACGCACCGGGAATGCGTCCCCAGTAGCCGATGAAACGATCGAACAGCATGTGGTCGCGAAAACCTGCGCCACTGACGAGAATCACTGGGTAGCGCGTGGCGGCGCGTTGGGTTTGCGGGCGGGTAATCGCCTGTGCGGGAAAGGCCAGCCCAGCTGTTGCAATGGCGATAACCAGAACGATGGCAAGAATCTTTTTCATTTCATCACCCCGCCTGCGGCGAGCATTCTCGCGCGCAGACTCTTTCATTTTTGCTGTAAAATAGTGCGAAGTGCTAGTGTCAATGCTTAGTCGAGAGGGGATTGCGAAACCCTCACTGTACTTTAAATCCCATGTCCTCTAGGTAGTCAACGGCTTGGGTCACCTGCGCGGGGTCGGTGGGGGGCATGTGCTTGAAGTGGTAAGTCATGCCAGCTGCAGCCCATTTTTCCGCACCCAATTGATGGAAGGGCGCAAGCTCGATGAGTTCGATGCATTTGTAGGGCTGTAGTAGCCGCGCGAGCATTTCCAACTGGCGGCTAACGAGGGTGTAACCCGGCACGAGCACATGGCGCAACCAAACTCGTTTGCCAATTTGTTCGCAGTAATCCAGAGTAGCAATTGATCGTTCGTTGCTGTGGCCGGTGAGCTTTTTGGCCAAATCCGAGCATGCAGCTTTGATGTCTAGCAGCAGCATGTCGGCGGCATCAATGGCGGGTTTGCAGCGCTCAAGATTGGGCGCGCCAGCAGTGTCGATAGCCACATGCAGGCCGCGTGCCTTGAGCCGCTGTGTCACTTCGTGCACAAACTCGGGTTGCAGCAGTGGTTCGCCGCCTGAAAACGTGACACCTTGGATAAACTTGGCATAGCGCAATACCTCTTGCACAGCGTGGGAGCTTGTCCATTCCTCGCCGACGCGGGGATCCATGGCATCGGGGTTGTGGCAATACAGGCAGCGCAAGGGGCAGCCCTGCAAAAATAGCACATAGCGCACCCCCGGGCCGTCAACGGTGCCGAAAGTTTCAACGTGGTGAATCCTGCCAGTGGTTTGCGTCATGGTGCATCCTTGGTTGATAATAATGGGCGGATTTACATCCGCCCTTACAGGTTAAAATTATACAAATGCGTGGAAGGTGCGGTTGATGACATCGGTTTGCTGCTCACGCGTGAGCTTGATGAAGTTGACCGCATAGCCCGACACACGAATGGTGAGTTGCGGATAGAGTTCGGGTTTTTCCATGGCGTCGATGAGCTGCTCGCGGTCAAGCACGTTAACATTAACGTGATGCCCGCCTTCGCCAAAGTAGCCATCCAGCAATTGCACCATGTTTTGTGTGCGTTGCTCTGCCGACTTGCCCAACGCTGCGGGAATAATGCTGAAAGTGTAGGAAATGCCGTCTTGGCTGTCGTCAAACGGCAGGCCTGCCACGCTTGCCATAGAGGCCACGGGGCCTTTGGTGTCGCGGCCACTCATGGGGTTGGCGCCGGGTGCGAAGGGTTCGCCGGCGGCACGGCCATCAGGTGTGGCACCGGTTTTTTTGCCATACACAACGTTTGAGGTGATGGTCAAGATTGACTGCGTGGGCACTGCGTTGCGATAGGTTTTTTGGCGGCGCAGTTTGGCCATGAAGTTGCGCACGAGATCTTTGGCGATTTCGTCGGCGCGTGGGTCGTGGTTGCCGAATGCGGGGTACTCGCCTTCAATCTTGAAGTCTACCGCTAGGCCTTGTTCGTTGCGAATCACATGCACTTTGGCGTGTTTCATGGCACTGAAGCTATCTGCGACGACGCTCATGCCGGCCATGCCACAAGCCATGGTGCGCACGATTTCTTCATCGTGCAGCGCCAGTTGCAGCTTTTCGTAGCAATATTTATCGTGCATATAGTGGATGACGTTGAGCGTGTTGACGTACAACGTGCTCAGCCATTCGCAAACTTGGTCGTAGAGCGTCCACACTTCTTCAAAGTTTAGCACATCGCCGGTGATGGGGGCCATCAGCGGGCCAACTTGGTCGCCGCTGACTTCGTCGCGGCCGCCATTGATGGCATAAAGCAGGGCTTTGCCCAAGTTTGCGCGTGCGCCAAAGAATTGCATTTGTTTGCCCAGACGCATGGGCGACACACAGCAGGCAATGCCGTAGTCGTCGCCGAATTTTTCGCGCATCAGGTCATCGTTTTCATACTGGATGGACGAAGTTTCGGCCGACAGGCGGGCGCAGTATTTCTTGAAGCCTTCGGGCAGTGCATTGGCCCACAGCACAGTCATGTTTGGTTCGGGCGCGGGGCCAAGGTTGGTGAGCGAATGCAAGAAGCGGAAGGTGGATTTCGTTACGAGGGGGCGACCGTCGCAGTGCATGCCGCCCAAGCATTCGGTAACCCAAGTGGGGTCGCCGCTAAACAACGCATCGTAGTCTTTCGTGCGCAAAAAGCGCACCATGCGCAGCTTGATGATGAATTGGTCAAACAGCTCTTGCGCTTGTTCTTCGGTAATCACACCGTTGTGCAGGTCGCGCTCGGCGTAAATGTCGAGGAAAACCGACACGCGGCCCAAGCTCATGGCAGCACCGTTTTGGTCTTTGACGGCGGCGAGATAGGCGAAATACAGCCACTGAATGGCTTCTTGCAGTGTTTGTGCGGGGCGAGAAATGTCGTAACCGTACTTAGCCGCCATACGCTTCAAAGATTCGAGTGCGCGTACTTGCTCGCTGATTTCCTCGCGAGCGCGAATGAGATCTTCGTCTACCACAGAAGCTTTGCAGTTGTTTTTGGCGGCTTTTTTTTGCGCGATGAGGGCATCCACGCCGTAAAGCGGCACACGGCGATAGTCGCCGATAATGCGGCCACGGCCATAGGCATCCGGCAAACCGGTGATGACACCACTGCGGCGGGCGGCAAGCATTTCGGGGGTGTAGGCATCAAACACGCCGTCGTTGTGGGTTTTACAGTATTTGAAGATACGGTCAACGTCTGCGGGCATTTCGGTGTCGTATTCTTTCAGCGACGCGTGCACCATGCGGATGCCGCCGCGTGGCAAAATGGCGCGGCGCAGGGGAGCATCAGTCTGCAGGCCAACGATGAGCTCGGCTTCTTTGTCGATGTAGCCTGCGTCATGTGCGTCCACTTCGGAAATAGTATGTGCGTCAATGCTCAGCACGCCACCGGCTGCCCGTTCTTGTGCAAACAGGTCTTTCACTTTGTCAAACACTTGCAGTGTTTTTGCGCTTGCAGGGGCCAAAAAAGATTCGTCGCCATGCCAAGGCGTGAAGTTGCGGCCGATAAAATCGCGTACATTGACGATATCTTGCCATTGCCCTTCAATAAAATGGTTCCATTGTGTATACTTCATATGATGTGGTCTCCTGTTATCATTATTTTTCTATTTTATTATACACCATATTGGGGTTATTGTCAAGGGAAAATTAAACAGCACCCCACATGAGGTGCTGTTATTGCGTGAAGATTAGTGCACGCGGATGTAGCTGAAATCTTGTGTGCGATCGCTGCGCAACACAAGATTGAGTATGTCGTCAGTGATTGTGGCATCCCAGCGTTCGTTGCCGATATCGGCCGCGGAAAAATTGAGAAGCAGCACGTCGTTGTTATTGACTGACCACGTGAAGCTCTGATTCCAACTTGGGTCAACGAATTGGCTGGTGCCACCGCGGTGACCAGTGCCATCGGCGTTGAATACATATACGACATTGCTGTCGGCATTCCAAGCCCAAGTGCCAACGAGATCAAGATTGCTGCCGCCGCAGCCGGTGAATGCTAGGAGCATGCTTGCTGCCATCAGCAGCGCCAAAACGCCTGTGAAAAGTTTGCGCATATGGAAATCTCCTTTGATGTGTTATCTAGTACACTTCGCTAAACTAGTATAGCACAATGCAGACAATTTGTCAAGATACGACTGTAGAGGCATAATTATTTTTCTCCCGGCATACAATGCATAAAAACTTGCATAAATGGGAGGCATTATCATGAGACAAACAATGTGCGGCTGCGACCATTGCGGCTGCTGCAGCCAGTGTGGATATTGCACACAATGTTGCCGTTGCGCTGCCGGTGCTACAGGACCACAAGGACCTGCAGGTGAACCCGGAATACAAGGCGTAACAGGGCCACAAGGACCTGCAGGCGAACCCGGAACGCAAGGCGTAACAGGGCCGCAAGGGCCTGCGGGCGAACCCGGAATACAAGGCGCAACGGGTTCGCAAGGTCCAACCGGTGCAGTGGAACCGATTTTGCAGCCGTTCTTAAACACAAACGTCAAGGGTCTGCAAACACTTGCCAATGGCGAGGCTGTTACCTTCCCTACGCTCAACGAAACACCGGCCGAGTGGCTTGCACGGGGCATTGAATACAACGGCACCGACACGTTCACCATTGTTCACCCCGGACTGTATTCGCTGACCTGCGTGCTATCGCTGGATAATGATCGCGGAGACAACACGTTCTATATCCAACTCAATGGTAGCTCGCCCGTAGCCGGTACGACCAACATGGGGCAAGAAGGGCAAATCGTACTCACGCGCGTGGGGTATTTCGCGGCAGGAACCACCATTCGTATTGTCAACGGCTCTGGTCACGCTGTAACACTTCGCAACGCCACGGCAAACGGTAGCGGCACTGGGCATATGTCGCTGTTTCGGTTTGCAAATGATGGCTTGGATTAGCCGACAACCACACAAAAAACAAGACAGCGATACGCTGTCTTGTTTTTTCTTGAGTGCTTATGATTCAAACATGGCGAACAGTTGCGCCGGGGTGAGCGCGCATTTTTCGTCGCCCGACACATCCAGAATGATTTTGCCGCCGTTGAGCATAATCAGCCGGTCGCCATAGGCGATGGCGTCGCTCATGTTGTGTGAAATCATGACGGTGGTGATGTTTTGCTCCTCCACCATGGTTTTGGTGATTTCCATCACCTGCCGGGCAATGCGGGGGTCAAGCGCTGCGGTGTGTTCGTCCAGCAGCAGCAGCTTAGGTTTTTGCAACGCGGCCATCAGCAGCGTAACCACTTGCCGTTGCCCGCCGGAAAGCAGCGACGCTTTTTTGCGCAGCATGTCTTCCAAGCCCAGCTCAAACTCGGCGAGTTTCTCCCTGAAGAAGACGAGGTCTTTTTTGCGAATGGCCCATTGCAGGCCGCGCCATTTGCCGCGGGAATTCGCCAGTGCCATATTTTCGGCGATGGTGAGTTCCGGGCAAACGCCGAAGTTGGGGTCTTGATATACCCGTGCGATGAGGGCGGCGCGTGCGGCGTGCCCTTTGCGGGCGATGTCCTTGTCCTCAAACAAGATAGTACCCGTGGTGGGGCGCAAGTTGCCGTTGATGATGTTGAACAGCGTGCTTTTGCCTGCGCCGTTGCCGCCGATGATGCTGACAAACTGACCCTCGGGGATGGTTAAGTTCAGCTCGTGCAGCACTTGCTTGGTTTCCACGCCGTTGTCGAACACTTGTGAAATATTTTTCAGCTCAATCATGCTGCCACCCCCTTGCGCAGTTTGGGTAAGACGTGTTTTGCGAATAGCTCACGCAGCTTGGGTACGCACAAGGCCAGCAGGGCAAGCACAGCAGTGAGTAGGCGCGTCCAGTTGGCGTGCAGTAGCCCGGAAGCCGTGACCAAGGTGATGCAGGCAAAGTAGATAATCGAACCCAGCGAGATAAACAAAAAGCGCGTGAGCATGCTGGCACGCTTGGGTGTGATGATTTCGCCCATCACCAGTGCGGCCAAGCCGATAATCAGCACGCCGGTGCCGCTGTTGACGTTGGCACCGCTTTGTTGCTGTGCCACGAGGGCACCGGCAAGCCCGGTGATGGCATTGGCGATGACGAGTGCCGCCAGCTTGCGGCTGTTGGTATTGATGCCGTTGGAGCAGGCCATGCGTTCGTTGTCACCAGTGGCACGAATGGAAAGCCCGAATGCGGTGCTGTATAGCAGATATAGTGCCGTAACCACCATCGTGAGCACAATTGCGCCGATGATGATATACGACCACAATAGCGCATTGAAAGACTGCATGCCAAAGCCCAGCAACCACGTGCGAACGGGCGCGAAGATAAAACGGTCAAGCGGTGCGGAAATGGTGCTGCTGTCCATCACAAACAGGTTGACGGAAAACAGCGCCATAGTCACCAGCAAGCCGGAGATGATGCCGTCGATTTTCAGCTTGGTGTGAATGATTGCAGTGGCAAGCCCTGCAACCGCGCCGCCCAGCGGTGCAATCAGCAGCGCAGCCATGAAATGCGCGCCGTGGTGCAGCATGGTCATGGCAAGCACGGCACCGAAGGCAAAGGTGCCCTCGATGGTGAGATCCGGCTTTTTCATGATGCGCAGGGATAAGTAGATGCCGATGGCAACTGGGGCGTATAACAAGCCTTGCCCCAAGCTGCCGTATAGACTGGTGAGAAATAAATCTGTTGTCATTGTTGTCCTCTAGAATGTTTGATCTGCGCGTTGCACGAGGGGGTCAGGAACTTCAAAGTCAATGGCCTCGGCTTCGGTTAGATTGATGTACAACGGCATGGTGTCTGCTGATGGCAGGTAGAAAGTCTGCGGCCATGTGCCGTTGATCAAAATCTCAAAGGCGAGTTCTGCTGCGCGCGCGCCGTTGTCAGAGAAACTCACCGAATGTGAAGCGACTGCACCGCCCTCAACAATGGGAAGGTCGGCCACAACGATGGGTAGGCGGCGGCCCGGGTTTTGGGCACGGTTGAGATTCTGTACCATTTGCATTTGCTCGGTGATTTGGTTGTCTTGCGGGATGTAGATGGCACGGATAGTGGAATCAGCTGCGATGTTGATGAACTGTTGGGTCAGGTGCTCTAGGCCGTTTGCGGGGATGCCGAAGGGCACGATAGTGCCTTCGGGCGCAACCGCTTGCAGGCGGCCTAGCGAGGCCGCAGAGTTATCTTCGTCGGTGGTATAAAGGAATGCGACGCGGTTGTTGGCGTCTAGGCTAGTACCTAGCAATTCCTCAAGCAGGTCAACTTGGGTCTCCATGGGCAGTGCGCTGGAGGAGCCGGTGGACATTTCTGTGACTAGGCCTGCACCAACGGGGTCGGTGATGATGCCGAACACGAGGGGGATTTCTGCGCTGGTGGCAACCGGCAAGGCTTGCTGCGAAGCGCCGGTGCCCATGCTGAAGATGAGATCCACGCGCTGTGCCGCAAAGGTCGTGGCGATGGAAACCGCCGTGGCGCTGTCGAAATTCGAGTTTTGGTATGTAAAGCGAACAGTGTGCCCGGCTTCTTGCATTAACTCAGTCAGGCGAGTTTCAAAGCCCGGGCGACCCAATGCAAAGGCGGGGATTGGTCCGCCGGACAAGATGCCCACGTGGAACGCACGCGCGTCGTTGTCTTCGACGATGGTGGGGGGCAGTGTTTCGGTTTCAGTGCCGCAGCCTGTGAGCACAACGGCGCCGGCCACGATCATGAGCAGTGCGACGAGAATAGAAATGATTTTTTTCATGGGAAGACTCCTTTACTTCATTACCAAATTACTAGGATAAAGCTATTATAGCACATTGGCGTGCCCAATTGCAAGCTTTAATTACAAAAGTCGAGCGCAATATTTTCTTGCCAAATTGCGTTGGATGTGTTATACTATATTTGGAAATTTTATAAAAGGAGGAGAATGAATGAAAAAATTATTGACATGGGCATTGGTCGTGGCGATGCTGCTGCTGGCGGCGATTCCGGTAGCGGGGGTGCTCGCGGAGCAAAACGAGTATGATGAACCAATTGGCATCGAGCCAATCACTGCAGAACTGCCCGAGGATGACGACGCATACGAAGCTTACAACGACGCGCAAGAGGAAAACGGATCACTCGCTGGGCACACTCCAACGGGAATCCCGTTGTCTGAAGTCGGCTATCGCATTGAAGAACTTGTTGCGCAATATATGCACGAGTTCACGCCCGGGCTTGCAGTTGTCATCGTGTATGACGGCGAAATTGTGTTCTCGCAGGGCTATGGATACACTGATTTAAATCAGCAAACGCCTGTGGATTCCGCAGTCACCGTCTTCGAGCACGGTTCAATCAACAAGCTGTTCATCTGGACGTCTGTGATGCAGTTGGTTGAGCAGGGCTTGATTGACTTGGACAACGATGTCAGCGAGTATTTGCCCGCAGATTTCATGCAGCAGATGAATTTCCGCTACAACTTCACCGTGCGCCAGTTGCTCAACCACTCGGCAGGCTTCGGCGAGCAAGTGTTTGACCTGTGGCGCAGTGCAGATGTAATGGACAGCCCGATGTATACCTTGCGTGAGGGTTTGTTGCTTGGCCAAGCACCGCAAATTTATGTGCCGGGCACGGCTTCATCTTACTCGAATTTCGGCTCTGCCTTGATGGCGTACATCGTGGTGAACGTCAGCGGCATGGAGTTCGTGGACTATGAGCGTGCGAACATCTTTGAGCCGCTTGGCATGACCAACACCCGAAACCAGTCGCATTGGCTGGGCGACGGCGCATTTATCCAAAACAAAGCAAGAGGACACGTCCCCGGCGGCGACGGTTTGGTTCAATCATACTGGGGCTATATTCCCATGTACCCGGCCGGTGCATCACGGGGCACGGCTGAAGACTTAGCGCAGTTCGCTATCGCATTAATGCCTGCACCGGGCGAGCAAAGCCCGCTGTTTGATGACCACGCGACTTTAGATACCATGCTTAGCCCAACCATTCCCCATCCGGAAATTGCATGGGCTGTTTCGCATGGCTTCTTAACTTACGATGGCGTGCTGTCCGGCATCGGTCACGGCGGCGGAACCATGGGCTTTAACACGGATTTCATTATGATTCCCGAAGAGCGCTTTGCCGTGATTGCATTCAGCAATGCAAATGGCGGTGCAGCGTTGATTGGCAGAGTCATGGATGTCATTTTGGGCAACAGCTGGGATGCGGTTCCGCCCTCCCCCGCAGGCCTGCCTGATGCGCGCGATCTTGCCGGAGAATTTGTTGGGCTTCGCCGTGCGTATGGTAACTTCATGGAGTCGATGAATGCGTTAATTCTCGGCACGAATATGTTTATTACCGCGATTGACGAAAACACCATTGAAGTGGTTGCCCAAGGGCAAACGCTCACTTATCGGCAGGTGGCACCTTATACGTTTAGGATAGTGAATGCTGAAGGTCCCATGGCTGCATTCATCGCGCGCATGGCATATGAAATTTATTTTGTGATGGAAGACGGCGTGCCTGTGCGTATACAATTGCCCAACGGCTTTGATGCAACGCGGGCAACATTTGGGCAAAGCATGGTTGGCACGCTGTTGTATATGGCAGTGTGGTATGCCATCATTATTTTCTTTATCGTCATGTCGATTATTCTGCTGATTAGGGCATTGCGCCGCAAACGAGAGTCAAATGCCTTCACTCGCTTGCACGCAGGACTGATTCTTTGCGGCTTGGCGTTTGCCGTTAACGACATTATTCTCGCTATTCGTATATTTTCAGTTGTGCCATTTTTGAGCGCCGGCATATTGCCTCCGCACATTCGGATAAACTGGATTGTACTGCTTGTGGCGGCGGTGACATTTGTGTTGTCGCTGGTTGCGATGTTCAAATGCAAGGTTCCGACAAAGAGCAAAGTATTCCACTTTATCGTTGCTGCGCTGTTGGCGGTTTTGGCTGTGCTGATGTGGAGTAGCAATGTTTTGTGATACACCAGTGTAAGATTAATATAGCGAACACCCGAAAGCCTTTGTGTTTTCGGGTGTTTTGTCTGTGGCGACTCGCCACTGGTGCGGATGCCGGGACTTGAACCCGGACGGTTGCCCACTGGCTCCTAAGACCAGCGCGTCTGCCAATTCCGCCACATCCGCACACCAAAAGTATTATATCACATCCTGCGCAAAAATGCAAGCAAAAAATAAAGAGCAGATTTCTCTGCTCTGTTTGTGGGTTATTCCCAACGGCTGTCGATTTTGCCGCGCGCCAGCATTAAGCCGACTGCGGTGAGGATTGCCACCAAGCCAATGCCGCCAAACACGGGCAGGAATACCCAGCCCACTGTGCTACGCGCCGATGTTTGAAAATCCACCGGCACAGCACGGCCGTTTTCGCTGACGCGGATGTCAATCGTGTTGCCCACCATGGCCTCGGCGCTTCGGTGCGAGTATACCGGAGCAGATCGTCCATGGTGAATGCCGTCATCGCAACTAAAGACCACACGATAACGCCACTCGCCATTAACCATGGTGCTTGAACGCACCGCATGAGTGATCGTGGCACTGTACACCGGATAATCTGCATTGCGCGCAAAGTTAAAATCGCGGATTTCCGGCAGGGCAAGACCGGCAAACACGCCGCCGCCCACTGCCATGAAAATCAGCCCAAACAGCAACACGCTGGCTGCTGCAATCGCCAAGCCTTTTCGTCTGTCCATGTTGCTTACCCACAATCTTGTTATTTTAACTACATTGTCACCCAAATTGCTGGGCGTATATAGCGGTTGGCCGACATGGGACCGTGTACCATGCTGCCGGTGATGCCCAGCGAGCCGCCTGCACTAACTGTGGCGGCGAAATCTGCCTGCAAGCCTGGTGAGCGCAGCCACCAAAACACGTTCATGTTGCCTGCACGGGCAATACGTGCTTGGTCGTTGGCAAAGTATAGCCTTGCCTCAGCTACGGAAAGCAGGAAGACGTAATCTTGCGTGTTTTCGCCGCCGTCCATGCCAAAACGAGAGTCACGGTTGAAGACCTCGGTTTGCACAATGCGGTCACGGTAGCTATGCGGCATGCGGTTGAGCCACTGCCCATTGAGATAATCGCGCATGGCACTGTTTTCCCAGGTGATCTCGACAAAGGCGCCATGATAAGCACGCGCCGGCAAGGCTTCTTCACGCAGCAGCAGCATGCGGTCACCGCGTTGTTCCAGCACCAGCCATTGTGCGCCATCAAACTGCACGTATTCTACCGTACGACCAGCGAAAATGTCATCTTGAATTTCTTGCGTTGTTTCGCTAGCCCGGCGGAAGCCGCCCATGTGATACAACGCTTCGTGCGCACCGGCAGGGTCAGTGTCAATCAGCCGCCTTGCCTGAGAATAGCGCACGTTGGGGGCAATCACAAACACGCTAAGCAATACGATGATTGCCGCCAAGATTAACGCCACGCCGCCCAGTATGACTGCGCGAAGCCACAATTCTTGCTGTTTGAACCACTTCATAAAATCCACTCCTTCTTATACTGCACTCATTATAAACTAGTATGGCGCAATATGCAAAGGCTAAACGGTAAAGAGTTTATGAAGGATGTGTAAACAATGCGGCTTGTTAGCGATTGAGTTCCACGATTTGGATGTTATCGGCCGACACGCCTGTTTTTTGCAGCAGAATTTCTGTGATTTGGGTAACTGTTTGGCGATCCAGTTCGCCGCCGCCCACCACGGCACGCACGCTATTATCACCCACAACCACCAGTGCTTCGCGCCCAGTTTGTGCGGTGATGAGCGCCTCGCACTCACTTTGCAGGCGAATGGCGTTAGACAGCACTTGCAGGGACTCACTGGCCTGTGCCACGGCGGTGGGGTCGGACTGACTGTCGGCAATCACGCTGCTGAGCACGGCGCGGGCTTCGTCGTGCGCGGCATTGCGGTTAAGCCTTGCCCCGGCGAAGTATTCCCGTGCGCTGGCACCCATGGGGTGCTGAATATTTGAACCATGCACAAATTGTGCATCGCCTAGGCTGCCTTCGCTTTCTGCGTCAGTGTTTGCTGCGGTGGTGACGGGCTGCGCGTTAACGGCGCGATACGGATCGCTGTAATACCAATTGATGAAGACCGCCGCCGCCAGTGCAAGCACCAAAGTAACCATCACCAGCTGGCGTTTTTGCAAAAGTTTTTTCATGTGTGTTTCCTCCTGTGTGATATGTGATAATTGTGGGCGGATTCGCATCGCCCCTACAAATATTACCCGCTCATCTGTGCGACAGATACCATGTTGCTACCAATACCCAGCACGGCAGTGACGGCTTCCACAATGGCTTGCCGCACCAGAATATCTCCGCCGCCCTGCGCGATGACGGCCACGCCGCGCACTTGCGGCTCAATCATGCGCAGCACAAGGCCTTGCTGCCCTGCGCCTTGCCCAATGACCACATACTCGGTGCGTACGTTGATGTGCTCTTCAATGCGGTCGCCATCTTGCACAATGCGGGTGTCGCTGCTGCCTTGGGTGGCAAACATGGGTTGATTTCCGGCATCAATGGTAAGCATCACGCGCACATCGCCTGCGCCAGCGATTGAACCCAGCAGTTTTTCTAGGCGGTTTTCTAGCTGCTGTTCAAAGTCCGCCAAATCTACGCGAATTGACTCGCTGGCGGGGTTCACATTTGCTGGTGCGCGGCTGCCGCCAAAGGGCAGTCCGCTGACTGCTAACAGCAGTAGGCCAAGCACACCTGCCAGCAACAACGCCGCTTGCCAGCGTGAGATTTTCCACTTTTTCAGCATCGTATCCACTTTTTCCATCGTGTTTGCTCCATCAGTTCATTACAATTTCAACATCAAAGCCAACTTCGTGACGCAGCGCGGCGGCCAAACCAGTGGTGTTGCTGCCCTGCGGAATCTCCACTCGCGCCAATACGATATCTATGCTGCCGTCGGACAAAATAGACGTGCCTAGGTAAATTTGCCCGTCCAAACCGCGGGTATCCAGCACTGCTCGCATGCCGTTGCGCAGCTGCACGTCAATGGCGCCTTGCATTTGCCGTGCCATTTCTTGCTGCAGCGCGTGATTCACTGGCGGCGCTTGCAGCTGCGGAAACACCCAGTCCATTGATACGCCGCCATGTGTGATGATTGGCGACAAAAACGCACTGAGCAAAAACACTGCCACCACCACCCGCACAGATTTCTCCACTGCGCCTTTGGGGGCAAGCAGGCGAACAATGCCGCCGGCCAACGCCGCTAGTGCAATCGACAGCGCCCAAGTGCGAAAGACTTCCATTTATACACTCCTCATCGTTAGCACAATGCCCGTAGAAATCACCAGCAGCGCGGCATTGAACAGCACACACGCGCTGAGTATCGCCACGGCATTTGCGGCACTTTTGAACACGCCGCCTGCGCGTCCTTGGCCGAACAGTTCTGCTGCGCCCGCCAAGCCTTTGAGCATCACCGACCACAGCAGCAGCTCGGTTAGCACAGGGGCGTAGAGCAGCAATGCGGCAATCAGCGCAAAGCCACCCACTGCGCCCTTGACTAAACTCACGCTGCTGAGTATTGCACCGGTAGCTTCGCTGATGGCGCCGCCAACTACGGGAATGCTGCTGGCTAAAACACGCACGCCGCGAATGACCAATGCATCGGCCGTGTTGGTGATCACACTTTTGATGGAAAGCAGCGCGGTGAACAAGCTGGCCAGCACAGCGAAGGTGCCAAGCACTGTTTTCTTGATTGCGCTGGCCACGGCGGAAAGCCGTGCATCCTGCGCGGCGGCATCAACGAGGCTCAGCCCCAGCACAATGCCCGTGGTGGGGATAATCACCCCCTGCGTCAGCTGCGCCATGCCCTGTGCTGCCATGAATGCTAGCCCATGGTAGCTCACCGCCGCGCTTGGCCGCCCGCTTGCTGTGAGCAGGCCGGCCAAAATGGGAATGAGCGCAAGGTTTAAATTTGCGCCCAACTGCACCACCGCTGCTGCTGCCCGCATGAGATCCGCGAGGCCGGGCAGCAGCAAAATCAGCGCAAGCATGCTGCCGGTGATTTCGAGGGTGCGACGCATTTTTTCGTCCTCGGGCAGGATGGAAAAGGCGTAGGCCATGAGCATAATCACACCCAGCGCAAGCGCGCCCGAGCGCAACACGCGCACAAAACTGCCCTGCAACATATTCAATAGTTGGTTGATGATATCACGCGGGGAAACGTTAAGCAGGCCGTATAAATCCATGTTGGCTAGGCCTAGGTCAGCTAGGAGGTCGCGGGTTTCGGGCGGGAGGGTGTCGGCCAGCTGTGTGGCACCGCTGGCCTGCAACTGCGCGTCCATGTTTGGCGTATAGGCTTGGGCGGAAACGGCGAAGGCGATGAGTAACAATAACGTAACCAGTGTTTTTTTCCACATTTGTTTTATCCTCGTATTAATCCAACAGCGAGTTGTGCAATGCTCATGAGTATGGGCAGTGTCAATGCCAAAATCAGCAATCGGCCACCCAGCTCTACGATATTCGCCAAAGAGCTTGACCCACTGTCGCGGCAAATATCGGCGGCAATTTGCGTGGTGATGCAAATGCCCAATGCCTGCACCAGCATGGTGAAGGCGTTGTTGCCGCCCAGCAGATTATCCGTGCCCAGCGGGGCATATTGCAGGATTTCCTGTACACCGCTGATGAGTTGCTGCAGCGAGCTAAACGTCAACAAGGTCACCGCAAGAATGCCGCCGAGCTGCACAAAAATGGCGAACTCCGGCTTAATTTGCCGCACGATCAACGCTGCAATGGCCGCGATAATGGCGGCAACGCCCAGCTGTATCATATCGGCAGCACGCTCTGCACGGTTTCAAGCAGGCGCAACAGCTCGGGAATGAGCATCATCAAAATCACCACAATGCCCGCAAGCACGATGAGCATGCCGTATTCTTCCCGGCCAATTTTGGCGAGAATTTGCTGCAAAATGGCCACAATCAGCCCGACCGACGCGATGCGGATAATTAGCGTTAAGTCCATAATTTCCTCCTAATTGTAGGGGCGCGCATTGCGCGTCCGTTTTTTTCCTCGGACGGCCAATGGCCGCCCCTACAGGCACATTACATAAAGAGAATCATCACCGTCAGCCCCGCAAGGACGCCCAGCGTGAAGGCTGCTTTGCCACGGGTGTCGCGCACGGTGCGGGCTTGATCAAGCTGAGCGGTGAGCAGGGTTTCGTGCAGCTGCAAGGCCTCGCGTTGCCCGGCGGCGTCGCTTGCGCCAAGCAATTGCCCCAGCGAAAGCAGATGCCTGCGGTCGTCGTCTTTTAAGCCATGCCCGGGAGTTTGCAACGCGCCATGCCAAGCCTGCGGGAAATCTGTGCCTGTGTTCATGCTATGCAAGCAGCGCGGCAAAAACGCCGGGTGATGCGTTTGTTGGCATAAGTCGGCAATCATGGTTTGCACGGGCGGGCGGTTATATTGCAGCTGGGCGCGCAGCTGGGCAATCATTTGCAGGCTCAGTTCCAGCTGACGGGCGCGCTGCATCATCGTGCGGGAAACGAGTGCTCCTGTGCCCGCGCAAGCCAGAAATACTAGGGCCATGGCTATGTAGTTAAGCATGTTTTCTCACGTTCCTTTAATTGCAAATAATCGCTAACGGCGAATTGCGCATTACGCATGGTGCACTGTACAATCCAGTCAAAGGCCTGTAGCAGTGGTTGCACCACCGGGCGAGCCATTGCTTCCTCTAAGCTGCCTGCGTGCACCGTGGCGGCAAAGTGCACGCCCGCGTGCATGCCCGCCTGCAACGCCGCCACATCCTCCTCGCCGCCCAGTTCGTCGCAGATGATCACCTGCGGGGCAAGGCTGCGCAAGGCTAGAATGATTCCTTGGCCTTTGGGATAGCCGCTGAGCACGTCGGCGTTCATGCCCACGTGGCAGCAGGGCATACCGTTGCGCACACCAGCCAGCTCGCCGCGTTCATCAATCACAGCCACACGCAGGCCGTGGTTATCCGAAAGTCGGCGGGATAAATCACGCAGCAGGGTAGTTTTGCCGCTGCCGGGTGGCCCGGCAATGAGTACACTGGGCAGTTGCCCCTGCGCATAAATCTTGTTGCACAGCTCGGCCGCTGCACCGGGAACTTCTCGCGCCACACGTAAATTCACGCTGGAGATTTCACGCACGGCACTCACTTGCCCGTGCTCAAGCACAGCGGTGCCGCATAGTCCTGCACGATGGCCGCCAGGCAGGGTGATGTACCCCCGTGCGATATCTTGGGTGTAGCTGTGCACGGAAAATTCGCACAGGTTGCGCAGAATTTGCGCCAGTTGCTCGGCGGTCAGGCGCAGGCAGTCATTGCGCCACAGGGGCGTGACACGCTGCGATGCCGTGATGTAATGCGGCCCGCTTGGCAGGGTGAGCGAAAGTGCTGCACCGGCGCGCATGCGGATCTCCGTAACTTGAGCGCGTAAGTCATCGGGTACGCAGGCGAGCATGTCGCGTACAAAGGCGGGCAAATGCGCTGCGGCTTGGTCAAAGGGCTTTGCGCCAAGTGATAAAACCAAAACGAACACCCCCTTCACGCATTTTTACATGCTTATGCAGGGGATGTCCGAGTTATGAATGGGAAATTTTGTTGACAAATGGAGAATCTTGTGGTAGAATCAAGTTGGCGTGCGCTGCGGTGCTGTTTAGTTTCCTCCGAACGTTGTTTATCAACGGGAGGGGGTGAGGTCTATGGAGTATTTGGTAATGCTAGTGCTGATTTTGTACATGCTTACTGAGCTTAAAAGAACCGATAAAGAAAACTAACCGCCCCAGTCGCAATGGTTAGCGGTTAGCATTCTTCTTCTCAACGTTGAGGAAGCTACTGCGCCGTTAGCGCTAAGCCCCCTGACACTCTCATTATATCATACGTAATGGGAAATGTCAAGGGGTTTCATTATTTTTGCCTATGATTCCGGGTTCACGTGCACCATGCAGTGTTTAACTTTCTCGAACTGTGCTTCGATTTCGTCGTGCACTTGCTGGGCAATATCATGTGCTTCAGTCAGCGAGAGCTCCGCATCTGCGCGGATTTCGAGGTCTACGTAAATTTTGTTGCCAAACAGGCGCGTATGCAGTTTGTCGATGCCCAAAACTTGTGGTTGCGCTAAGACAATCTCGCGCATGGCTTGCTGGATTTCTTCGTCGCAGGCTTTGTCGGTCATTTTTCCAATGGCGTCCAGAGCAATTTGCACGGCGGTTTTTAGAATAAACAGGCAAATGATGATCGCTGCCACGCTGTCCATGATGGGGAAGCCGAGCATGGATCCCAATATGCCGAAAAAGCTGCCGATGGACGATAGACCGTCGGCGCGGCTGTGCCAAGCGTCTGCCATCAATGCGCCGGAGTCAATCTTCTTGGCTGTGGCACGCACATACCAAAACAGGCCTTCCTTCACGCCAATGGACACCACAGCGGCAATCAACGCCAACAAACCCGGCACGGCGATGTCGTCATAGTTGCCCGCAAGGACGCGCTGCACGCCGCCCCAACCAATGCCCACGCCCACGGAGAACACCAGCAGCGCAAGCAGCAGCGCTGCCACGCATTCAAAGCGTTCGTGGCCATAGGGATGCTTGGCATCGGCCTTTTTGCCCGCAAGCTTGATGCCGATAATTACCACTATGGTGCTAAATAAATCGGCAATGGAATGTACGGCGTCGCTAACCATGGCGGCTGACTGCCCAAAAATGCCTGCAAATAATTTGAATGCTGCAAGCAGTGTGTTAACGAGGATGCTGTTGCGTGCGGTGGTCATAGCCATTTTCTGCGGAGTTTTCTTCATGATAAAACCTCTTTCTATTCATCATGCTATTCCGCTGATGTATAAAAAGACACACCTACGGAACATTTCTGTCCCGCAGATGTGAGTGAAATTTCATCTGCTGCTGCTTGCGCAGCCCGGCACCATGCAAAGCATCGCCTGTTCAGAATGCTAGTATAACATACTACTTAGGCATTGTCAAGTATTTTTTTCGTCCGCGCCGTATTTTCGCTGCATGCGTTCTACTTTTTGTTGCATGTCGCGCAGCTCTTCTTGTGCGCTTTGGATAGCAGCGTTTTGCTCCACGGGTTCTTCGGGCGGTGGGGCAGGCATAACTTCGCTTGGTGGTTCGTGTTGGGCAATGTCTAGCGAGAAATCCTCGGCCGTTAGCCCCTGTGTGGCAAACACCGGCACGGATGCTTCTAGTTGGGGTTGCTGTTTGGCTTTGTCTTTGGCGCGTAGTTGCAGCAAAATAGCTAGCACAAGCGCTAGCAGCGAAACACTGGTAATGCCCGCACCCAACATAAGCCCGCGGGGGCGGTAGTGCATTTCCACGGTATGCAAACCTGCGGGCAAATCAATGGCCAAATAGGCACCGTTGCCGGTGCTTAGCAGTGGCACACGCTCGCCGTTGAGGAACACCCGCCAGCTGGGGTCGTAGGGAATGGAGGTAAACATTAGCCCGGCTTGTGGCGCGTTGATGGTTCCGGCCAGACGGGTGTCGCTGAACTCGGTGAGTTGCAGTGCGCCGCGTGCTAACACATCGTAGCCTGCGCGGAAATTATCCATGTTGATGGCGTAAGCATCTAGGCGGAAGGTGCCTGCGGTGGCGTTGTTGTGAGGTCCAGATAGATGCAGCTCGATCTCAAGCGGTTCGCCTGCGCGAATTTCACCAATGTCGATGACAGTGTTGCGGCGGTGGCGTCGTTCGGGGCGGCCGTCGGGGCGAATAATGTGCAGGCCATGAATATAATTGCGATCCATGTGGATGTACACATTGCTGTCCACGTCGCTCAGCAGCAGTAGCGGAATCACTGCATTTTGCCCCTGTGGGCGGCCGCTGAAGCTAATCATGTTGCCGCCAGTAATTTCGGGCACTAGGTTGGGCGAAGTTGTTGAACCGTGGTTAATTTGCAGCTCAAGTGGCGTGAAAACCTCGGCCTGCACATTGCTGGCACGGCGCCAAAAGTCTTGTTGCAGGTGAATGGGGTTGTTCATATAGACGGTTTCCCACTCACGCAAGTTGTTGTGTGCCCAAAAAGCCACGGATAGGGGATAGCGATTCTCGAACGCGGTGTAGCGCTCGAAGTCCAGCTGCGGGTGTCGTTGATAAACCATGGGGTTCAGCGTGTGCACAAAAGTGTCGCCGCGCGGCGGGTGATTGTGATCGTGGCCGTGGTTTTCAATGAGCCAGCGCAGGTTGTGCATGGCGTTGAAGACTGGCGTGTTGGGGTTGTAGATGTAGCTGTTGATGTGGTTTGAGTCCATGCCTAGGCGGTTTTGCAGGTTGGCTACATACTCGTTGGCCATGGAGCTGAAGGTAGATATACCGCGGTAGCCATACCAAGCTGGTGACATGTGTGTGCGACTGTCGGTCAGTTCCATGCGGAAGAATAGTTCGTCGTCAAATTCCAAAATGTTATCACGCACTTGCTGGAATTCTGGAACGCCCGAAACGAAGCTTTCCCGAACTTGCCGGACATTGAACTGGTTAATGCTGGCCGCGCTCACTTCGGTGATTACCGCGCAAAACAGCAGCACGGCAAGCCCGGCTTTCCAGCGTTTGTCGCCTTTCATGTTCGCCAGCAGCAGAATGCCGTATACCAGCAAAAACGCAAGCGTGATGGCAATGGTGATGTAGAAATTGCCGTATACATTATTGCCACCGGGCACGTAGGTTATCACGTATCGTTGAATATTAGGTGTACCAACACGGCTGACGATTATTACAAAAGCGGCTGTTGCTGCGCCCACGCCCAGCAGCGTTTTGGCGGAGACATCGCGAATGTGCTGGAAGGCACGAAATGCGATGAACAGCAGCAAGAAGCTATAGATAAACGAAAAACGGTGGGGGAGGTCGTTGGGAAACTTGCCTGCATGCCACAACCAGTTGAGGATATTGACATTCATGCTGAGGAACATGAACACCATCAGTGCACTATAAGCAATTTTTTCGCGCAGTTTAATCTTTGGTGCAAGCAGGAACAACGGCGCCAGCAGCAAGGCAATCACGCCGCTGTAAACATTGGGCATAGCGTTCATGCCGTGCCCGCGAATGGTGGGGCTGAGGCTGGCGAAATGCTGTGCCAAAAAGTCAAAGGCGTTGAAGAACAGGTTGGCGTTTTCGGGCATGGTTGCGCTGGTGGCTGAGGATGATTGCAGCGCAAAGAATGTGGGCAGCAGCGCAATGGCCGCCAGCCCGCCAGCTAGCACTGAACCCATGCCAAACGCCAGTGCCGCGCGTGGCAGACGCAAGCGTTGCAGCTTGGGTAGAGTGTCGCTTTTTTCGGGTAGCGTGGCGTTGAGATTGTAGTTAGAGAAATATTGCACAAAGAAGAACAGCACGCTGAAAATGCACAGCATGAATCCCATGTAAAAGCTGCTGAACATGGCGATGGCCAAGCTGACGGTATATAGTGTAAACTTGCCTTTGGCCACGCAGTAGTGAACGCCTAGGGCAATCAGTGGCAGCAGTGCAAGGGCATCCAGCCACATCACGTTCCAATAGTAGGCCAGTATCCAAGCGCAAAAGGCATACAAAATGCCAAATGCTGCAATGGAAAAATTATTGAGGCCGAACATTTTCTTCAGCATGTAGGCAAAAGTCATAGCGGCCATTACGCATTTGACGAGTATCATCACAGCAATGGCCTCGGGCACACGCTGGTGGCCAAACAGCAGCACCACGATGATGCCAATGGGGCTGGACAAATAGTTGAAGAAGTTGCCCAAAAAGCCGCCGCCTAGGCCACTATACCAAGAATATAGCAGGCTGCCGCCCCCGGTCAGGCGCATTTGCAGCTCGCCAAACAGCGGTGCGTATTGATGGAATAGATCCATGTGCAAAATGCTGCGCACGCCGCGTTCACCGCTAACGAACGGCACCATGTTGTGCACAAACCACATGAAAACCATCAAAAAGGTTGCGCCGACCCCCGCCGCAGCCACGTAGCAATTTTCTTTTGCCCAGCGTATGAGCTTGTCCATGTTTTCCTCCTAAAGCGCTAATTTAGTCGATTTCTATTCCACCCAAACCCGGTCTTCCTCTTTGGGCATAATCAACGTGTGTTCGCCATCCCAAATGAACTCCACGGTCTTAGTGTAGCCGTGGCGGTTTTTGGCCACGATGATTTCCATGGTGTTGGCCTCGGGCAGATCCACGGTGTTGGAGTCGTCGTTTTCGTTTTTGTAGTATTCCTCGCGGTAAAGCATCAGCACCACGTCGGCATCTTGCTCAATGGAGCCGGACTCGCGCAGGTCGCTTAGCTGTGGCCGGTGAGATTTACCACGGCCTTCTGTGGCACGGCTAAGCTGCGCACAACAAATGACGGGGATGTTTAAATCTTTGGCCATCATTTTTAAGCCGCGTGTGATTTCGCTGACTTCTTGCACGCGGTTTTCGGTGCGTTTGGCACCTTGGATGAGCCCCAAGTAGTCGATGACAATGCAGTCCACGCCTTTGAGCCGCCGTGCACGCGCCTTGATTTCCGGCACGGTGATGGTGGAGGTGTCGTCAAACCACAGCTCACAGTCGTTGAGCCTGCCCACTGCGTCGCCGATTTTCCGCCATTCGTCCTGCGAAAAATCGCCCGTGCGGAACTTATAGCCTGCAACCAGAGCTTCCATGGAAAGCACGCGCGTGGCCACCTGCTGTTTGGTCATCTCCAAAGTGAAGAACAGCACTTTGCGGTTGCTGTGCGTGGCAATCTGCTGGGCAATGCGCAGGGCAACGGAGGTCTTACCCATGGCTGGGCGTGCGCCAATGAGCACCAAGTCTGCACGGTTAAAGCCGGTGAGGCAATTGTCAAGTTCGGTGAAGCCGGTTTTGAAGCCTTGTAACTGTTCTTTGTCCGGTGATGACATTTTGGCCAAATGGTCGTAGACATCATTCACAATAATATCGCGCAGACGCGAAGGGCCATCGGTGCCGCGGCCTTGGCGGATTTCGTAAATCTTTTGTTCAGCGTTGTCCAGAAGGGTGTCGGCGGTTTCGCTTTCGGCAGCGGCGGTTTCGATGATCTCTTGCGCAATGGACATCAAGCGGCGCGTGGTGTATTTCTCGCGCACAATGTTGGCATAGCTTTCGATGTTTTGCGTGCTAGGCACACTTTGTGCCATTTGTAGCAGATAGTTGCGTCCGCCGGCGTCGTCGTAGACTTGGTCGCGCTTGAGGTGTTCAAGCACCACAAGCGGGTCTATTTTGCCGCCGCAGGTTTCAATTTCCACCATGGCGGCGAAAATTGCTTGGTGTTGCGGCAAAAAGAAATATTCAGGCCGCACGGCAACCTGTGCGGTGGCCAAGCAACCGGGATCGATCAATATGCTGCCCAGCACGGCTTGTTCGGCTTCCATGCTAAAGGGCATTTGCAGGTTTTCGGGTGGCATATGTTAACTCCGTTATGTCAATTTTGCGGCGATTTCTGTGGCAATGCGGTGGGCGTATTTCTCGGTTATTTTTTTGCGTGAACCCCAAGCATTCAAGCCATATGCGCAGATATAAATTTTTGCTTGGTCGCCTATGGGTTGCACAGCAACACACACCAGCGTGAAGGCTTCATTGAAGCCTTGAAATGCTGCGATAGCATGGTAGTTGCCAATGGCAGGCACGAGTTTACGATAACCTTTGCTGGCAGACAACACCACGTGAACGTCGGCGATGTTGTTAATGCTGTGCAGGGGCACAACAATGCTTGTGTGATGATCTTCGCGGCCTTGCCCGAAGCTCATCAGAAGAGTAAGAGGAATTGTGATAGCCATTATTATCCAAAGTCCATTTCCCCACCAAATGACGAAAGCCATCATAACCATAAGCAAAGGAATGCTCCACGGCAAGCGACGCGCTATCAATCGCAGCTGCTGTTTTCGCCACAGTTTTTCGAGCTGTTCGCGTGTTTCTTTGGTCATTAACGGACCAAATGGCACTTGCTCAATCATACTTTTTCCCTTTCCTAGCAGCCATAGCCGCCGTAGTATCCGCCGCCATAGCAGCCGTTGCTGCCGCCTTGCCCGCTGCGCCCACCGGGCCACATGAACATCGGCCACATCACGATGGGCGGCATTGGGGTTGACTGTGGCAGGGGAGTGCCCTGCGGTCGCTCAACATAGCGTGCGGTGCCACAGCAGAAGCAGAATTTGTGCTCATCTTCGATGCGTTTGCCGCAGTTGGTGCAGAACATGGCGTGCTCCTTTATGCGTTGCGTTGTTTATCTCGCTGCCGTGTTTCTTCCATGGCACGGTTGACAAAGCCGTTGAGGCTTTCGCCTTGCTCGGCGGCGTGTTGTTTTAATTCGGCCTTTTCGCCTTTTTTCACTTTGATTTCAAGACGATCATAAGTATTAAGCTTGTAGTCTGCGATGGCCTTTTTTCTTTCTTCGCTTATCTCTGCCAAAAAATCGCCCCTTCTACTTTAGTAGTAAGATTGCACAAAGCGGGAGTTGGACGTCCCCTCTTCTTTGTGCGACATTCCGTCTTGCGTGTTGGACGTTCCTGTGTTATAATATAGCTATCAACAGCGCAAGGAGAGATATCATGGACTACGACCAAGCCGCATTTCTGAACCTGCATGTGCTACTGCAAAAAGCCAAAGTGCCTTTGGAATGCTTCATCGAAAACCCCGTATGCCCTCTGCGCGCTGAAGTGTTGGCGAGTATCGCACAGGACTACCTCACCGCACTTGACGAAGCAATAGAGGTGGTGGAAGAGGGTTTGCTTATTCTCCCGTCACCAGCACAAAAAACTTCGCACTCACACCATGTTGCAGCTTGATTTCTGCTTCATAGGTGCCGCAGTTTTTGATGTCGTCAATGGTGATTTTGCGGCGGTCTGCGGCAACGCCGAACTGCGCTTGCAGGGCTTCGGCGACCTCTTTGGCCGTGATTTTGCCAAACAAGCGGCCTTGCTCACCTGCTTTTGCAGCAACCTTCACTGTTTTTTCGTTGAGCTTAGCAGCGGCATCTTTGGCGGCTGCGGTTTCGGTCGCCAGCTTGTGCGCGGCTGCGGCGTCTCGGTTTTTCAGCTCGGTCATGGCTTGGGCGTTGGCCTCAATGGCCAGCTTGCGCGGGAACAAAAAGTTGCGTACGTGGCCGTCGGCGGCGTTAACGAGGTCGCCTTTTTTGCCAAGGCCCTTTACGTCTTGGGTAAGTACTACTTTCATGGGATCATTCCTTTCAAATTTTGCACAATGCGGTTGATTGCGTTTTCGAGCGTGTATTTCTCGCGGCCAATGGCACAAAGATGCACTAGCGTGTTTTCTGCGTCGATGTATTCTGTTGTGGCAAAAACAACCACAAATCTTTTGTTGTCTCCAGCGCGTCTGCCTAAGAGGAGCTGTGGCTGCAATACGGAAATAACTGGAACGTTGAACAACGCGGAAGTATCCAATACTGTGCTGGACTTATGTGACATCGTTATTGCGGTTTGCAGGACATTTGCGGGCATGATTTGACCAGCGATACTATAATGATGCACCGTAATTTTTGGTATTCGGTTGACTAGTGCGATAACTGCCCCCCACACTGTGCCAACCACTAAACCAATCAATATGCCAACTGGACCCATCACCACTCCCGGGAGAGCACATAGACCCATTAAGCATAGCCAAAGGCGAATCAAATATTCTCGCTGCCGCTTATCAATCGCTTTTTGCGCAAATTCTTGCACCGCAGGGCTTGTGAATAGTTCATAGGGCGGTGCTGCCGATGGTTGCGGAGGAAGTTTTGCTTGTGCAATGCCGTCTTTCAGTTTTTGCATGTAGCTTTTTTCGGGCGCAGGCGGGGGAGTAGAAGCGGCAGGTGGCGGCAGAGGTGTATCAGGGACAAAGCACTGCGCGCCGCAAGCTGTGCAAAATTTGCTGTTTTGTGGCAACTGCGTGCCGCACTTGTTGCAAAACATGATTAGCCCTCTTGTCGCATAATTATATACTATTATATAGCAAAAAGTCGACGTTGTCAAGCTTGACTTGTGCGCAAGAATGTGCTATAATGATGACATGACCGAACAAGCCCTGCACACAATTCAACAGCACAGCATGCTGCGGCCTGGCGACCACGTGGTTGTCGGGCTTTCGGGCGGTGCAGACAGCGTGGCGCTGGTGCATGTATTGTGCAGCTTGCGGGAAGCTTGGCAGCTGACCCTCACCGCCGCACACGTGAACCACAACCTGCGGGGCGAGCAATCGCAGGCAGATGAGCAATTTTGCCGCAACCTGTGCGCGCAATGGCAGGTGCCGCTGCGGGTGCATCAAGCGCAGTTTGAGCGGTTCACCGAAGCTGCTGGCCGCGAAGCGCGCTATGCATTTTTTTCGCAGCTTGGCGGCGATAAGTTAGCCCTTGCGCACACGCTCAGCGACCGCATGGAGACGTTTTTGCTCAACATTGCGCGCGGAACTACCTTGCGTGGGCTGTGCTCCATTCCGCCGGTGAGGGAGAAAATTATTCGGCCGTTGATTGACTGCACACGTGCGCAGGTGGAAGAATACTGCGTGGCACATGACCTAGAATATCGCATGGACGAAAGCAACGATGACCTGCGCTATCGACGCAATCATGTGCGGCATGAAATTTTGCCACAGCTTGGCTGGAGTCCCGATCATATGCGCCGCATGTTTGCTGCGTTGGAGCAGGATGAAGATTATTTGGTTGAGCAGGCCTTGCAGCCTATTGATTTTTTGCAGGCACCCGCGCCGCTGAAAAACCGCGCGCTGCGGAATATGCTAGAGCGGGCGGGCCGTGATGTGACCCAAGTGCGCATGCAAGAGCTGGAAAAACAGTTGCGCTCGCCCAAGTTCACAAAAAAGTTACGCGGCATACAAAAACATGGCTTGGCAAATGCTGAAAACTGTGATACAATAGACTGTGATGTGTTGCAAAGCACGCGTGGGAGAGAAAGAGTGGATTAAAGATGGAGATATTCATTAGTCAGCAAGAACTGGCAGACATTGTGCAAGAACTTGGCGCGCAAATCTCGCGTGACTACGCTGGCAAGCGGCTGCTATTGGTTGGTGTGCTCAAGGGTGCATTTGTGTTTTTGGCGGACTTAGCCCGTGCCCTCACCATTCCCTGCGAGGTGGATTTCGTGACGGCATCCAGTTATCGCGATGGCACATTGCCCGGCGCATTTGAGATTTTGCAAGATTTATCGTCGTCGCTGCAAGATTACGATGTGCTGGTTGTGGATGATATTCTGGACAGCGGCAACACGCTTTCGGTGATGCTTGAACATATGAAGTCGAAGAATCCGCGTAGCTTGGAGTTGTGTGCGCTGTTGGACAAGCCCAGCCGCCGTGTTGTGCCCGTGCAGGCAAAATACGTGGGCAGGCAAATTCCCGATGCCTTTGTGGTGGGCTATGGACTGGATTATGCGCAACAATATCGCCATCTGCCGCATATTGCGGTATTAACTGACGAAAATAATTAACAATACACATTGCGAAAGGGTTTGACGTGAACAAAAACAATTTGATGAAACTCATTGCCATTGGCCTAGTGGTTGTTGCGATTTTTGGCTTCGCCATTCATGCGCTTAACAGCAACCGCGGCGAAGAAGTGCAGTCTTCCGAGCTAGCGAACTTGTTTGACCGCGAGGAAATTGCCTACTTTACCCTCAACTTTGGCAACGGCGCCATGCAATTTTGGCGGCGCGACCAAGTGGAGGTGAACGATCAAGGACAACTACGTCCTAGGTCAGATCAACGGCGCAACTTTGGCCGTGCCACCGTGGTTGATGCTGTAACGTTTAGAGAGCATATTTATGCTTCGGTGCGGGAGCACAATCAGCATGAAGACCGCGTGAATGATCTGCAATATCAAATCGGCTATGACTTTTTGCTCAGCAACACCAGCGCCATGCTGTGGAACTTGTTGCCCATGGTGCTCATTGGCGGAATACTGGTGTTCTCCATCATCACCATGATGCGCCGCACCAGCAACATGATTAGCGGCGAAAACCGCAGCAATATGAACTTTGGCAAAGCCCGTCTGCGCTTGATGCAAAAAGACGACAAGCGCAAAACCAAGTTTGATGACGTGGCCGGCGCAGAAGAAGAAAAAGAAGAGCTGCAAGAAATTGTGGAGTTCTTGCGCAGCCCAGATAAATTCAGCGAGCTGGGCGCACGTATTCCTAAAGGCGTGCTGCTGGTGGGCCCGCCGGGCACGGGCAAAACGCTCATCGCCCGCGCCGTGGCAGGCGAAGCCGATGTGCCTTTCTTCAGCATTTCGGGTTCCGACTTTGTGGAGCTCTATGTGGGCGTGGGTGCGTCACGCGTGCGAGACATGTTCACGCAAGCGAAAAAAGCCGCACCGTCCATCGTATTTATCGACGAAATTGATGCCGTGGGTCGCCAGCGCGGCGCAGGCATGGGCGGCGGCCACGATGAACGTGAGCAAACGCTCAACCAGCTGCTGGTGGAAATGGACGGCTTTGGCACCAACGAAGGCGTGATTATCATCGCCGCCACCAACCGCCCGGACATCCTTGACCCGGCTTTGCTGAGACCCGGCCGCTTCGATCGCCAAGTGACCGTGCTTGTGCCAGACGTGAAAGGCCGCGAAGCAATCCTGCGCGTGCATGCTAGAAACAAGCCTTTGGCACCCGATGTTGACCTGAAAGTAATTGCGCAAACCACCGCAGGTTTCACCGGCGCAGACCTAGAAAACCTGCTTAACGAGGCTGCGTTGCTTGCCGCAAGGCACGAGCGCAAGGCCATCACCCGCGACGAAATTGAATCGGCTATGCTTAAGGTGGTCATCGGCACGCAGAAGAAATCGCAGCACAAAACCGAGAAAGATCTCAAGTTGCTTGCCTACCACGAAGCTGGCCATGCCGTGACGTCCTACTACTTGGAAAGCCAAGACGACGTGCACCAAATCAGCATAATTTCACGCGGCATGGCAGGTGGTTACACGATGTATCTGCCGCAAGACGACAAAAAATTTATCTGCAAAACGGACATGGAAGAAGACATCGTCAGCCTGCTAGGCGGCCGCGTGGCCGAAGCACTGGTGCTGGGCGATATCTCCACTGGCGCCAGCAACGACATTGAACGCGCCACCCGCTTGGCCAAGGACATGGTCATGCGCTACGGCATGTCTGCGGAGCTTGGCCCCATTGCCTACACCACCAACAGCGAAGTTTTCCTAGGACGTGACTACGGCCAAACCCGTAGCTACAGCGAGCACATGGCCGAAAACATCGACTTGGAAATCAAGAAAGTCATCAGCACCGGTTACAAAAACGCTGAAGACATTCTCAACACCAACATGGCGCAATTGCACGAAGTTGCCCGCGTGCTGTTGAAGCTCGAAACCATTTCGGGCGAGCAGTTCAAGCAAGTGATGGCAGGCGAAACGCTGCCGGAAATGAATTCGTAATATTATGGTTGCGGGCGGATTAACATCCGCCCCTACATATTGAGGGAGAACATGCCTACCAAAAAAGACTACACCAACACAGACATGACCAAACTCGTTGGGGCGGACAAAGTACGCAAACGCCCCGGCGTGATTTTTGGCAGCGACGGCCTTGAAGGCTGCCAGCACTCCGTGTTTGAAATTTTGAGCAACAGCGTTGACGAGGCCCGCGAAGGCCATGGCGACCGCGTGATTGTGACGCGTTATCTCGACCACAGCATTGCCGTGCAAGACTTTGGCCGTGGTTGTCCCGTGGACTGGAACGAGCGCGAAAACTGCTTTAACTGGGAGCTTGCGTTTTGCGAGCTCTACGCCGGCGGAAAATATGACACCAACAGCGGCGGAAGCTATACCTTTTCGCTGGGGCTCAACGGCCTTGGGCTCACTGCCACCCAACAGTCCTCCGAGTGGATGAACGCCGAGATTTTTCGCGACGGCTACCGCTATGCTTTGAACTTTGAAAAAGGCAATATCGCGGGCGACATGCAAAAAGAGCCAACCAAACAAAAGCAAACCGGCTCGCGCTTTCACTGGAAGCCTGACCTAGAAGTCTTCACCGAAATTGATATTCCGCTGAGCTTTTTTGAACATGTGATGCGGCGGCAATCGGTGGTCAACAGCAGCGTGCGCTTCATTTTGCGCCACGAAACAGAACCCGGCAAGTTTGAGGAAATCGAGTATTTCTACGAAAACGGCATTGTCGATTACATCAAGGAAATCGCCGGTGATGCGCTACTGACCGATGTGCAATATTGGGAAGCCCAGCGCCAAGGCCGCGATCGAGCCGACCACGCAGATTACCGCCTAGAGATCACATTGGCGGTGGCGTTTTCCAAAAGCAAAACGTTGAAGGAATACTACCACAACTCCAGCTTTTTGGAGCACGGCGGCGCGCCCGACAAAGCCGCGCAAAGCGCATTTGTGGGCTTTATTGATGGTTATCTAAAGCAGCAGGGCAAGTACAACAAAACCGACCCGAAAGTGAAATTCCAAGATATTTTGGACTGCATGTTGCTGGTGATTTCCAGCCGCAGCTCGGTCACTTCATATGAAAATCAGACCAAAAAGGCCATCAACAATAAATTCATTCAAGAGGCCATGGCGGAGTTCATTCGCCACCAAATGGAAGTGTATTTTCTGGAAAATCCCCTTGACGCTGAGAAAGTTGCCGACCAAATCATCATCAACATGCGCTCGCGCGTGAAGGCAGAGCAAACGCGCGTGAATATCAAAAAAACGCTGCAAAGCGGCAATAGTCTGACCAACCGTGTGCAAAAATTTGTGGACTGCCGTAGTCGAGACACCGAGCTGCGCGAGATTTACATCGTGGAAGGCGACAGCGCATTGGGCGCCTGCAAACAAGCGCGCGACAGCGAGTTTCAGGCTATCATTCCTGTGCGCGGCAAGATTCTCAACTGCCTCAAGAGCGATTACGGCAAGATATTCAAAAATGAGATTATCACGGATTTAATCAAGGTGCTGGGCTGTGGCGTGGAGGTCACCGGCAAGTCGCATAAAGAGCTGTCGAGCTTTGACTTGAACAATCTCAACTGGAGCAAAGTGATCATCTGCACCGACGCAGACGTAGACGGCTTTCAGATTCGCACGCTGATTTTGACGATGATTTATCGTCTGATGCCCACGCTCATTGAAGCGGGCAAGGTGTACATCGCCGAGTCGCCGCTGTATGAAATCAACAGCGGCAGCGAAACGTGGTTCGCCTACAACGAACAAGAAAAAGCACAGGCGTTCAAGGAACTTGAAGGCAAGCGCTACACCATTCAGCGCAGCAAAGGCTTGGGTGAAAACGACGCCGACATGATGAGCTTAACTACGATGAATCCTGCCACGCGCCGCTTGGTGAAGGTGTGCCCCACCGATGCCAAAGCAACCGCCGACATGTTTGATCTGATGGAGGGCGACAACTTGGCTGGCCGCAAGGCGCACATTGCCAATCACGGCCACAAATGGGTGGCCATGGCCGATGTGTCATAAAGGAGCGCCATGAAAATTGTCAAATTATCTGAGCTGAATGAAGCACAGCTTGACCAAGCCCTCACGGTTTTCGTTGAGGGCTTGTATCGCTACATGGGTGCGTCCATCACAAAAGATAAGTCCAAGCTGCATATTTTGTTCAAGCATATGCTAGACCCCGCACAGGTTGTCGTTGCGCTGCAGGAAGATCGTGCTGTGGGCATTTGCGGTTGGGGCAAGCGCGGCAGTCGCGCCGCTAAAGCTTGCCGAAAGCTGTTGGTGCAGCAGCTGGGACTATATGGATACGGCGTGTATTTGGGATTGAACGTTTCGCAGCCCAACCTCAAGGGCGACGATGAAGCCGCAATCGAATACCTAGCCGTTTGCGAAAGCATGCGCGGGCAGGGGGTGGGCGGCAAGCTCATTAACCACCTGTGCGACACATTGCCCTATCGCAGCTATACACTCGAAACCACCGAGGAAAATGCCTCTGCCGTGCGACTATATAGCAAGCTGGGTTTTGTGCGCAGTAAAAATCACAGCCTGCTGGTGCGTGTTGCAGCACGCGTGTTTGGCGTGGGCACGCCGATTTTCATGCACCTGGAGCTGCCATGCATTACACATTAACGCGGTCTAACCGCAAGACGATAGGCCTTTGCGTTCGCCCGGACGGCAGCCTAGAAGTGCGCGCGCCGTTGCGTTGTTCAACGCGTGAAATTGAGCGTGTTGTGCAAAGCAAAGCGGTGTGGATTGTCGAAAAACAGCAGTTGATGCAGCAGCGGCAAGCCACCGCCGTGCAGCTCACACCCGAGTTGGAAAAACAATGTCGAAAGCAGGCCAAAGCCTTGTTGCCGGGCAGGGTAGAGCACTTTGCGGGCATCATGAGCGTTGCGCCCAACACTATGCGCGTCACCGGTGCAACAACGCGCTGGGGCAGTTGCAGCAGCCGCGGTAGTTTGAACTTCTCGTGGCGGCTGATGCTGTGCGATGATGATGTGATTGACTACGTTGTGGTGCACGAGCTAGCGCACCTGCGTGAAATGAATCACAGCCCACGATTTTGGGCGATTGTGGAACAGGTATTGCCGGATTATAAGCGGCGTAAGGAAAAGCTGCGAACGCAGCCTGTGGCACGCAAGGTGCCTAAGTAAATGCCGATGGAAAGCAAAATGGCAAACACCAGTCCCGGCACGCTCGTGAGCATCAGCGGGAAAATGAAGCGTGAAATGCCGATGGGAACCACCGCTGCACAGGCCACGCACAAAATGGGATTGATCACTTGCGCAAGCGTGGGCCGCGGCGCTTGGGTAACCTTGAGCAAACGCCGAATGCTGAAGAAAAAATTATACAGCTCGCTGACAAACAGCACGATGATATAGCCTTTGATGGCGATGCGTGGCAGCAAAATATACACCAGTGCCACGCAAATGGCCGAGTCGATGATGTTGTACATCATGGAGGCTTTTTGTTGGTCTAGGCCCTTGAGCATGCCATCCACGCTCATGTCCAGATACATGATGGGCACCAGCGGGGCAAGCAGTTGCAGATACTTTGCGGCATCATGGTTGCCGTAAATCACATGGCTAAGCGGGTAGGCAAAGGCGTAGAACATGCCGCCGGCAAACACGCCATACATCAACGCTAGCTTGAGCACTTTCGTGACGCTTTCGTTGATTTTCTCTTGTTGGCGTTGCACACGCAGCTGTGAAAACTCCGGCACCAGCAAACTGCTGAGTGAACTAAGCACCGCCGATGGATACAACAGCACGGGCAAGGTCATGCCCTGCACCACGCCATAGATTCGCATGGCTTCTTCGTTGCTGCGGCCGCTAGCCTCAAATCCGCGCGGAATGAGCAAGTGCTCGGTGGTCAGCAGCACGCTGCGCGCACATGCACCGGCTGCCTCGGGTCCGGCAATGCGCAATAAATGGCGAAACGGCACCGGCGAGCCATCGCCTTTGCGCTTGATATATCGCGATTGCCGCAGCAATAGGAATGACAGCAGCATCACCGCCGCTTGGCCGATAACCATGCCATACACGATGCCCAGTGCTGCGTACTCCAAGCCCTGTGGCAGCATGCGCTGCAAAAAGAACACCACAAAGCTGATTTTTACCAGTTGCTCAAAGCCTTGCGCGAGAGCGCTTTTGTATACCGTGCGCACGGCAGTGAAGTAGCCCGTCATCGCGGCCGTCAGCGACACCATGGGCAGCCCAAACGCCAGTGTGCGCAAACTGGGCAGCGTGCGTATGTCGTGTAACCAATGCTCGGCAATCGTGGGGGCTGCAGTGTAAAGCACAATGGCGATTACGGTGCTCACGCCCAGCGCCCAGCCCAAGCACATGAGCATGGGGCGGCGCAAACTGGCCTGTGGATTACGCGAAAGCAGGTCGACATTCAACCTTGTTGCGCCAAAGCGCACGCCCGCGCAGCCAAACGTTACCGCCATGGCATAGACGGTGAGCGTGAGCTGAAACAGCCCAATGCCCGCCGCGCCAATACGGTTGGTGATGAACACGTTGAAGGAAACATCTACCGTGCGCATGATGAATGCGGCGGCTGTGAGCAGCGCGGTATTAAAGATGAGCTTGCGCGAATTGGTCATAAGGCTTCTCCGTCACATATTTTTTACAAATATATGCCAAGTTGGCCAAAAATAACTCTTGCTTTTTCGCGCAAAATGTGCTATCATAGAATGTACACTGGGAAAGAAGTGTTTTTGAAAAAGGAGATGGTTTTTTGAAGAAGCATCGTATCCTGCAAGCTCTTGCGCTGCTACTCACTGTAGTGGTGCTGGTTTTGATTGCTGCTTGCGGCAATACAAATGGCCCCGATTTACCGTACGACTACACCACCAACGGCGACTACACCACGGATGAGACAGTTGGCGTTGATTTAGGCCAAATCACTTGGCGCGTGGAAATCCGTGGCGTGGCGGGCATCACGCAATTCACCAACCTAGATGCCGATTTGCTGCCCGTGGCCGAAGTGAGCATGCCGGTGACCACCGCGCAGGGCTTCACGGTCACGCAAACGTTCCGTGGCGTTAGCCTGCGGGCAATGCTGGGCTTTTTGGGCGTGCACAACGTGCACAACGTCATGGTCAGCTCCGTAGATGGCACAAATGTGAACCTTGACCGCGACCTTGCCATGCATGAAGATACCATTTTGGCTTGGGAGCAAGACGGCTCGCCCATTAACACCGAGCCGCCGCTTCGTCTTGCCCCCGGTGCGGGCACGGCTGCACAACATGTGCGGCTGGTGAATGCCATCACCGTGGCGCCTGCTCCTCCACTGCAAATCACCACTGCGCCCGCAGAAACCACAGATGTTCTTGAGGGCACCACGACACCAGCACAAAACACCATGCCTACCACCACGACTGTTACAACAACCGGTCCCGGCCCGGATTACACCACCACGACTACGACAACCACCACTACCACAGCGCGTCCGCCGTTCACGTTCCCTCAAAACCTGCCCACTTGGACCACCGCGCCCATTGGTGGCGGCACCACTGCTGTGTCTCCCACACGCCCGCCTGTTGCCACGCAACCCACCACAACCACGGTTGCGCGCAGCATCAGCATCATCGGCGGCAATAGAACGGTCACCACTGCTACGACTGTCATAGGCTTTTCCGCGACGGCTACGCCAGCTACAATTGCGGCGTCTCAGATTCAATGGAGAATTGTGGTGGGTGCAGGCTTTGCCTCTTTGAGCGGTGCCGTAAATGGTATCGCCACTGGTTCAACTGCGAACTTGGAGATTGGCACAACGCCCGGTGCGGTTCGGCTTGAAGCCAGCATCCCTGGTGCAACCGCAGGTGCCGCTCGCATTGTTACCACCGTGGACATCATCATCAACGAGCCATCATAAACACTCAAAAAAATAAACCCCGCAAGCCATGTGCTTGCGGGGTGTTTGTTTTTATTGCATTACTGTCATAAAGCGACAAAAACTCCTCTTGTGATTTAGTATAATAAAGGCTGAGTCTCAAGAGGGGGTAAATCATCATGGTTACCGAAAAAAAACAAACCCATGTTGCACAGGAATTGACCTTGCCCGCGCTATCGCCGGACAAGCTTCGCCGAGTGGTGGCGCGCCTTGCTCAGCAACTGGGGATTGCGTTGCTGGGTGTGTTGCTGGTGCAAGCGAACTTCGCGGGTAGCGTGTTCGTTGCTGCGGCACCGTTTGCCTTTGGCTTGACTGCCGCGTTGCCGGTGAAGTTTCTCGCTGCTGGCGTGCTGGGTATGGCGGGTGGCAGCTTGTTGCTGCTAGCTTGGCCAAACAACTTCACGGTAATGACCGCCATTGCTTTGGCGGGTTTGGGTAATTTTGGTCTGCGGCAGGTGAAGTTTCCGCGTGGTGTGGCTGCGCCGTTGTGCGCGGGCGTCTGCGCTGCGCTTTCCGGCGTGGTGGCGTTGATTGCGCAACCGGCAGACTGGCTGGCGTGGTCAATGATCATGGGCGGTGCTGTGCTGGCGGCCTGTACGGCATATTTTATGCACATGCTGCAAGGCGTTACGCGGCAGCACGGACGTTGGCTGCTCACTCGGCGGCAATGGGCGGCGGCAGCGCTGTGCACCGTGATGCTGCTGACCGCACTGGGCAGCTTCACTTGGGGGCAATTTCGTCCTACCTACATACTCGCTGTGCTGTTTGTGCTGGCGGCGGCCTATGTTTGGCGTGAGGCAGGCGGCGTAATTGCAGGCGTGTGTGCGGGAACGGCTTTTTTGCTGGTGGGCGGCAGCGCGGCGGTATTCACGGCTTTTGCGTTGGGCGGTTTGCTCGTTGGCGTATTCAGCAGCAACACACGCAAGCAAATTAGTTGGTTGAGCAAGCTGGCGGATCAGTTCGCGCAGCCGCAGATGCAGCATATCCAGCCCGGCGATGCAAGCAAGCGTGTGAGCCACTTGGCGCAGGCGCTGCAACGCGTGGGTGATTATGTAACCGAAGTGGCACAAGGCTTAGCCGAAACCGCGCCGCCGCTTGAGCAAAATATCGTGGATAGTGTGGAGCAGGCGTTGTGTAGACGCTGCCCACGGCACAGCCATTGCTATGAAAAACGTGCCCTAGAGACCCGAAAATTCTACTTAAATGCAGTGAAACTGCTGGGGCAAAATCACGTGTTTTCACTTGAGCAATGTGCCGATCTGCGTCGCGAGTGCGGGTTGACTGCTGCATGTCGCAACGGCGCGGCGTTTCACACACAGCTGGTGCGTGCCTATGATGTCTACGCGGCACAACAGCACAGCGCTCAGGCCAACGCGCAGTTGCGTCGCACTGCCGCCGCACAATATGCCGCTGTGGGGCAACTGTTGGACGAAACTGCCGCACAATTGGCCAAACAAGATACCATGCAGCACGACACGGCGCACAAAGCCGCACAAGTGCTGCGCGAACATGGCTATTTGCCGCGTGAGGTTGCCTGTGTGCGTGGCAGCAACAACACCGACACGCTCACCGCTGAAGTCACCCTTGAGGATGACCACAGCACGCGCAGGCAACTGGTGCATGCGCTGAAAACACACACGGGCATTGCCTTCACACTGCCTGAAATCAGCCCTGGCGCGGGTACAGCTATGCTAACGATGACACAGCAGGCGGTGTTTCGCTTGAGCATTGGTGCGGCGCAGCATGGTGCTACGCCGGGCGGTTTGTGCGGCGATTATCACGATAATTTTGCAGACAACCAAGGTCGCCATGTGCTGCTGGTGAGTGATGGCATGGGCACCGGCAGCCGCGCAGGGCTCGAAAGTGCACTGGCCGCGGAGATTTTCGGCACCCTAACGCGCGGCGGCTTAGGTTTTGCGGCGGCCACGCGCATGGTGAATCAGGCACTGCTACTCAAAAGCAGCGATGAATCCCTCGCTACGCTGGATGCAGTTGGCGTGAACCTCTTCACCGGGCAGGTGGAGTTCTGCAAGGCTGGCGGCGCGGTGTCGTGGATGCGGCGCGGCGGGCGTGTGCAAACGATTGAGCTTTCGGCCTTGCCGGCGGGTATTTTGGGCAACATAAACCCCGCCGAGCGTCACAGCACGCTAGCGGCAGGGGATATTATTGTGTTGGTGAGCGACGGTATGTTGGGCACCGATGACGCTTGGATTTGCGAAACCCTGCAAAGCTGGGATGGCGATGATATGCAGGAACTTGCGGATTACTTGGCCACCCGTGCCATTGAATTGCGCGAGCTTGGTGGCATGCGTGAGGATGACCTGACGGTGCTTTGCGCACAACTTACAGCTGGCTTTCGTGCTTCTTGAAGAAATCCACGCGCGGCTCAAGAAACTTAAAGGCGTGACCATCTTCAATAAAATAATTGAGCAGCTCGAAAATATGCTGCCAATCCCACAGGCGTTCGTCTACGTTGAGGTATTCGCGCAGCATGTCGCAGCCTTGCGGCACCATGGGCTGCAGTAGCGCCGTTGCCACCCGTAGCGCATGGAATGAATCCACCAGCAGCTGGGCAATCACGGCGGGATCATCGCTTTTGCTGTGTGCAGCCCAGTGCTTGTTGGCGTCGCGCAGATACACATTGAGCAGCTCAAACAGGCCGTCGAGCTTGATTTCCGCCATCATGCGCTCATACTCGAGGATGGTGTCGTCACCGCGTTGCTTGATTTCGGGCGACACTTCACCCGCCGGCAGGGTAGTGTACCCATGCTTTTGCGCGGTGTAGAAGCATGATCTGGCAAGGCGATTGAACACATTCGTGACCAAATTGCCCTCGTTGAGCACGGGGTCAAAGGCGTTTTCGGCTTGCCCGGGCATGAAAGCCTTGGGCGCAAAGCCCACGGAGCGCTCACTCAAACTGGCGTTCATGAAATGCAGACGCAGTTGCTCGGCAGTGTAGTGCTCAAGCAGCTCGTGCGCCATGGGCGGCTTAATTTCGCTTGAACTTGAGGCTTTACTCTTACCAAACAGCAGGTGTTTGTTGGGTACAATAGTTGGCACGGTTAGGTTCCAGTTTAGCGCCGCGAACAAGCCCATTTCGGCAATGGCGTAGAAATAAATGTTGTCTTCGCCGATGAACTGGTAGACTTTCGCGTCATCGCTTTGCCAAAATTCGCCCCAGCGCTCGCCCACCACAGCTTTGGTGAAGCTGACGGGCGCCCACAGGCTTTCGGGCCAAACCCAAAAAGTGAGCTCGGCCAGACCATCTTTTTCTGGCACGGGAATGCCCCAAGGTACGTTGCCGCTAAGCCGAAACGGCACCAAAGTTTTGCCCGTGCGGTAGCGCAAACCCTGAGCGGCAAGCTCGGCCACGCCGCGTTCGCGGGCAGCAAGGTCATCATATTCAACCAGCTCGGAAGGCCCGCCGGGTTCTGTTTTTACGTAAACCGCGGGCTTGCGCAGGAACTCCTGCACCACTTTCACTAGTCCGGGGCGACAAGCGGGGTCTTGCTCCCATTGTGCCACGAGTTCGTGCATATAGTTCATGTAGCGCGGCAAATCGAAGAACCAGTTGGTCACCGTGCGGCGCGCAGGTGGCTTGCCCGAAAGCACACTCACTGGCGCAATCAACTCGGTGGGGTTATACTGGTGCCCCAAGTCGCATTCGTCGGCGTAAGCAATGCTGCTTTTGCAGCCTTGAATGGGGCAGCGGCCGGTCACTTGGCGGCCATTGAGAAAGCACTGTTTTTCTTCATCGTAAAATTGCAGGGTATCTTCGCGCACCAACACGCCGTTTTCGTGCAGGCGATTGAACACTTCAGCGCTGAGTTGTGCATGAATTTCGCCCGCCTCGCCCAGTGCGGAGGCTGCGTAAAGATTGAGCGAAATGTCGTAGGCCGCGAGTGTGGCTTTTTGGTGCTCATGGTTGCGCTGCACATATTCAGCAAGCGTGCCGGCAAAGCCTTCTTTGTCGCGGCCAAGTTCAATCAGTGCGCCATAGCAATCTGTGCCCGACACAAACACGACGTTATCATGGCCAATGCGGTTTCGCAAAAACCGGGCGTAAATGTCGGCCTGCGCAAACACGCCGCCAATGTGACCAAAGTGCAGCTGTTTGTTGCCATAGGGCATGCCGCCGGTAACTACCGCGCGTTTTGGGAATGTGGGTCTGCTCATGTGAATTTCACCTCGCCAATATTCTCGCAAGCTGCGATGTCTTTCTTCGTCGCCTCAAACCATGCCGCAAACTCGCCTGCGTCAATCGTGTAGCTTTCTAAGGGGTCTTTGCGCGACAGATTTTGCTCGCTGCGCACTTTGCGCATGGCCGAAATTTGCTCTTTTAGTGCCTCGCCAAACGCGAGCAGTTGCGGGTCAACCTCGGCAGGTTGCGCCCACTGAAGCAGGTGAATCGACTCAGCCTGTTCGTGCTGCTTGAAGAACGCTTGATAAATATATTCCGTGACGTGCGGCACGTAAATGGCGTATATCTTCAGAATTTCACACAGGGCGTAGTAAAGCGCGGCTTGGCCGGATTTACGCTCGGCATCGCCATGATTTTCAGGATAGTATAAGCGATCTTTCACGATTTCGATGTAATTGTCGCACAGGTCATGCCAGAACAGGGTGTCAATCTCATGTCGCGCCGTGCCGATTTCGTACTCATATAGGCTCTTTTTGGCCTTGGCAAGCACTTCGTCCACGCGGGCGACCATCCATTTGTCCACTGGCTGGGTGATGTCGCCGCCTGCGTAATCCTCCAAGTGGCCAATGGCAAACTTGCAGGCGTTCCACAGTTTGGTGATGAATCGGCGGGCAATTTGCAACTCGTCGGCATCGAAGAAAACATCCGTACCCAGCCGTGCGTTGGCCGCCCAGTAGCGCAGCACGTCAGCCGAATGCGTGGCAATGAGCGTAGCGGGGTCGTTGGCGCTGTTGTTTTTGCTCTTGCTGATTTTCTCGCCTTTTTTCGCCAGTGCGTGGCCATTGATCATCGCATCGCGCCAGGGAATATCGCCGGTATGGTAGAAACTGCGCACGATGGTGTAGAACGTCCATGTGCGAATGATATCGTGGCCATGCGGGCGCACTGCCATGGGCACCGGGCCGCCGGCCAGCTCGTTAATTTGCGGAGTGATGGAGCTTGTTGCCCAGGTGTCGAGCACCGCGCTTTCGGGCGTGAACTGCGTGCAGCCGCAGGCACATGTGCCGTCGTAATCTGTCTCAAGCGGGTTCACGGGCAGTTGCTCGGCCTTGGCGAACACGGCAGCGTTGCAGTCTTGGCAGTACCAAACCGGGAAGGGCACGCCGAAGTAGCGCTGGCGCGAAATGCACCAGTCCCACTTAAGGTTTTCGACCCAAGCTTTGTAGCGGTTTTGCATGTTGGCGGGGTACCAGTTGATTTTCTCGCCCAGCTCCAAGAATTTATCGCGGTCGGTCATCACGTCGATGTACCACTGACGCGAGGGAATAATCTCCACGTGCTTGCCGCAACGTTCGTGCGATTGCACCGCATGGGTGATGTTCTCGCTGTTCACCAGCAGGCCTTGCTCATCCAGTAGAGCAATAATCGTCTTGCGTGCTTTAGTGACATACATGCCTGCGATGTGCGGCACGTCGTCGGCGATGTGGCCGTTGGGCATCATCACGCGGCGGTAGGGCAGCTTGTGCGTGTGGAACCACTCCACGTCGGTTTGGTCACCGAAGGTGCAGCACATGACTGCGCCGGTGCCTTTGTCGATGGCCACTTTTTCGTCCGTCAAAATGGGCACGTCGTAGCCATATAGCGGCACCGTTGCTTGCTTGCCAATCAGATGTGTGTAGCGCGCATCTTCCGGGTGCACGAACAGGCACACACAGCCGTAAAGCAACTCAGGTCTGGTTGTGGCGATATACAGCGGCTGGCCCTCCACCATGAAGGGGATGGTGTTGAACGTGCTGGCGGCATCGGTGCTGTCTAGCTCGGCTTGGGCGATGGAGGTTTGGCACTCCACACACCACAGCACGGGGGATTCTTTTGCATAGGCCATGCCCTTTTGCACCAAATCCAGAAACAGTTTTTGTGATGTAGCCATGGCCGCAGGACTTACAGTTTGGTAGCACAGTTCCCAGTCGGCACTTACGCCAAGGCTTTGCCACAGCGCCTTGAACTCGTCTTCATACTTTGCAGCAGTGGCTTGGCATTTTTGCGTGAATTCGCTGCGTGGCAGCTCGCTTGCACGAATGCCTTGTTCGCGCTCAACGAGGCGTTCGGTGGGCAGGCCGTTGTCGTCAAAACCAAATGGGTAGAAGACATTGTAGCCCTGCATGCGGCGAAAACGGGCAATCATTTCGGCTTGCACATAGCTAAACAGGTGGCCGATGTGCAAGCTGCCGCTAACCGTTGGCGGCGGTGTGTCAATGGCGTACACTTCGCCCGGCGCAGCTTTGTTAAATTTGTATACGTTGTGGTCGTTCCACAGCTGCTGCATTTGGGGTTCAATTGCTTTGAATTCATAGCGTTTTTCCATGAGCTTGTCCTCGCTTGTCTTTTCAATAATAACCTATTATACCATGAACTCGCGACAAGGTCAAGTAATTGTTGACAGTTCTCGCGGGATTTGCTATAATGGATACACTAATAGGTTGGAAAGGGCATTCGCATGAATTATCCCACCATCATCGTCCATGGCTCTGGCATGTCCGACGTGTTTTTGCACTGCGCCCAAGGTGAACGTGTTGCTGATGCCAATGGCCGCCACGTGCGCGGCGGCTTTGGCGGGCTTGGCCAATGCATTGATTACAAGCTGTTGTTGCGGCGTGTGGCACCGCATGCGGTGCTTAGCCTGCTGTTTCGGCACGATGCAGGATTGAGCCGCAGCCTTCGCCGTGGACTGCGCAAGGCCCTAGCTGATGGACATTATCAGTACGACAACCACGGCCGCCACAGCAAGGATTTTCGTGCAACGGCCTTGCATCGCATGGGTGGGTCGGGTACGCCGCCCACCAGCTTTGCAGATTTGCCCGAAGAAAACATGGGTTATGTTCACCGCATGGTGCCCGTGCAAGCCATCACAGAGGGCTTAGGCGCCGACCGTATGTATTATTTCGCCTATGATACCATGGGCAACCACGCCGATGTGGTGGATGAGCTATATCAGTTTATTCAGGATGTGCTGGCCAAACACGACACAGACAAAGTTAATCTGATGCCCATGAGCCTAGGCGCCACGCTAATGAACGCTTTGGCGGAGTATTATCCCGCTGTGCACAAGCAGCTGCACAAAGTGGTTTACTTCGTGCCGGCATTCAATGGCTCTGCCGTGGCGGGGGATATCTTCCTTGGTCGTTTTAGATTTTATGACAAACTAAAGCGCTTGGCCATGCTGCGCAAGAAAAGCAAGGCAGGCGCATTTGTGCTGCGTTTAATGCCCGAGCGGGCGGTGCGCCGCAGCTTGGATGTCGCCCTGGAAGGTGCTGTAGGCGGGATGTTGAGCCGCGCAACCATGCTGTGGGCGCTGCTGCCGCAGGAGGATTACGCTGAGGCGAAAGCGCGTTGGCTTAGCGACCCAGCCCTTGCGCCGCTGAAAGAACAGACCGATCGCTACTACAAAGCGCAGGTGAATGCCGCGCGAAACATCAAAGCTATGCAGGCGCAGGGCGTGCAGCTGTATAACATCAACGAGTACAACACGCAGCTGCCCGACTTGTTCGAGTGCAGCGAAACACTCAACGGCGATGGCATCATCGACCTGCACTCCACATCCATGGGCGCAACCAGCGCAGGGCATGACACCCCGCTGTCTGCTGATTATCTAGCAAAAGCAGACCCGGCCTACATTTCGCCGGATAACATTGTGGATGCCGCCACCGGTGCATTGCCGGACACTACGTGGTACTTCAAAGGCTTGCATCACGATCGCACTGCCAAAGATGAGCGATTGCTTAGACTGGCAGCGCAGGTTATGTTGAGTGACCAGCCGCTCACTTGCCGCACAGCAGGTGATGAATTCCCGCAGTTTATGTAAACCGTTGCGTGCAGCAGCAAGGCATTGACTGCATGTTGCTGAAACAGCCGGGCAGCCCCGGCATGCCGAAGAATCCGCAGTTGCCAAAACCGGGCGCTATTGCCGACATACCAAAGGGTGTTGCGCAGGGATTGCAGGGGTTATTGAAGGTTCGTGTGCCTGAACCGGGCAAGACCACGCCGTTAACAGTTGTCCAAGTGGTGTTGGTTGTCATTAAGGCCTCCCAATGATGGTTTTTTCACCATTATATGTCGTATAACGCTTGACAGGTGCGGCAAAATAGAGTAGAATAAAGTGTGTGAGTTGGCTGGGCAGTCGCGCGTGGCGCTTTGGCGCTAGCGAGGAAAGTCCGGGCTGCACAGGGCAAGGATAACGGCTAACGGCCGCCGAGGGTGACCTTAGGGAAAGTGCAACAGAAAGAAACCGCCCCGCAAGGGGTAAGGGTGGAAAGGTGAGGTAAGAGCTCACCGGCGCGCGGGGAACTGCGCGGCCCTGCAAACCCTATCCGCAGCAACAGCGACAGCAAGCGTGCGTGAAATCGCACGGCGTGCCCTGCGCAAACAAACTTGCAACGGCTGGCAAAGATGTGCGTAGCAATGCGTGCACAAGATAAATGACGCCTTCAATGACAGAACCCGGCTTACAGGCCAACTCACACCTGCGGGTGGCTCCGCCGCTTCACTGTGTCCTATTCCGGTTTTTTCAATGAGGAGACTGTGGCCCACATTTTTTCTAGGTAATCTTCTGCCATATAGGCCAGCACATGCATTTCGCCGAAGTCTATGTCTTCAAGCGTAATGCATTTTAGGATGACCTTGATGTTTTCGTATACGAGGCCTGCTGCGTCGATGGTTGCGAGGTCACGTTTCATGGCAATTCTCCTCTTTTTATGTACCTCTATTATAGCATGTCGACATTCTCGCTGTTTGTGCATTTTGCAGAAAGGAATTTCTTATGTCACCGGTAAGCGAAGAGCGGGTGAAGCAAATCACTGAATACAATCGCAAAACTTACGACCGCATAGAAATCAAAGTGAAGAAGGGCGAAAAAGAAGCCCTAAGAGCTTATGCTGTCCAGCGCGGCGAAACCCTTAGTGGTTTTGTGAACCGCGCGATTTTAGAAACGCAGCAGCGTGACCAAGCGGATAAACCAGCATGAACACACAACTCTTCGAACGCATTTGGCTGGCGTTTTTCCCGCGCCGCTGCGTGTGGTGCATGGGCGTCACCGCGCCCGCCGATATGCTCTGCCCTGACTGCGCCGAAGAAGCGCAAGCGAGCCGCTATAACAACGCAGAGGGCATCATCGCCTGTTTCACTTATCATTCACGTGCCAGCAGGGTTTTGCTGCGGCTGAAGTTTGAGGGCAAGCGAAATCTGGCGCACAGCATTGCCTATGCCATGGGCGATGCCCTGCGTGAAGCCGAGTTGGACGGCGCTGATCTGCTGTTTTGCGCCGTGCCCATGACTGCCGCGCAGGTGAAGAAGCGCGGCTACAACCAAAGCGAGCTGCTGGCGAAATCTGCGGCACGCTGGTTGAGCTGTGAGCACGCAACCCTGTTGCGCAAAGCGCGAGAAACCGAAGTTCAGCATGACTTACCCGCCCCGCAGCGTGCGCAAAACGTTGCGGGGGCTTATGCCGTCACTGCGCCCGAGCAAGTTGCCGGGCGGCGCGTGGTGCTGTGTGATGACATTTGCACAACGGGTGCTACCATGCAGGCTTGTGCGCATATGTTGGAACAGGCCGGCGCTGCGCAGGTGATTAAACTGGCCTTTTTGCGCACGGAAGTGCAAGCGAAGAAAACTAACGGAGAAGAAGAACATGAAACGGAGTTTTCTGCGAAAAAAGCTAACGGAGGTTAAGAATATGAACAGGTCAATGATGCAAGTGTATGTCAAAAACTCGCACGAGGCGTTGAAGTTGTATGAAACCGCTTTCGGCACAACAGGTCAAATTTATGGCACGCTCGAAAATGGAGGTATTGAACACGCTGAAATCAATGTGTGTGGGCAGACAATCTCCTTGATGGAGAATGCTGACGAAGTTGCAGTTGGCAACAACATGCAGTTTATTTTTGACATGGGCAAGGGTCGCGAGAATTTTGTGCAAAACGCGTACGATGTGCTGACGGTTGATGCAATCAAGTGCAATGTACCTCTCGGCGAGTGCGAGTATGCATCGCTCATGTTTTCGCTAGTCGATAAATTCGGAATTAATTGGATGATTATGTGTTAGGATTCCACCATGCCAAGGAACTTTCTGTGAATTGGGAATCGAGGAGCAAACATGATAACTAACTTAACCATCGGCGACTTGACGATAGACTGTGTAAACGCCGAGCGCGCCCGCAATTTTTACGCTGACCTTACGGGTTGGGCAAAGACAACTGCATTTGGTGCTTTGGCGCTCAAAGCCGAAAATGGCATGACGATACTGTTTTGGGAGCCGGACTTTATTCCGCATGTACCGCCGGTTTGGCCGGAAACCCCCGGCAAACAACAAAAACAAATGCACTTCAATTTCCAAGTCGATGATTTACAATCCGCTGTGGTTGAAGCCATCCGGCTTGGCGCGACCAAAGCCGCGGCGCAGTATGGCGGCGATCATTTCGTCACATTGCTTGATACAGAAGGACACCCATTTTGTTTGTGTAGCAGATAATAAGCATTTTCTACAGCGGCGTAAATCTAGGTAAATCAAGGAGGTGAGCACAATAGCCGGGCTGCAAATTGGCGTTGACCTTGGCACAACTTCCATCCAAGTGTATGTGAAGGGCCGCGGCATTGTGATGCAAGAGGCCTCCGTGGCCGCCCTTGATGCCAAAACCGGGGATATTCTCGCGCTGGGCAACGCCGCAGTGAAAATGCTGGGACGTACGAATCCCGGCAATTTGCGCGTGGTGCACCCCATGCGCGACGGCGTGATCAGCGACTTCACCGTGGTGCACACCATCGTCACGCATTATTTGAAGAAACTGTGCGGGCGGCGTTTGTTCAAGCCGTCGGTGATGATTTGCATGCCTTCGGGCGTAACTGAACTGGAGAAAGCCGCGATTCTTGAACTTGCCTTGGCTTGCGGCGCAGGGCGTGCTTGCCTAGTTGACGAACCTCTTGCCGCAGCGCTAGGCGCAGGACTGAACATCAACCCGCTTGGCGGCCAAATTGTGGTGGACATCGGCGGCGGCACCACCGACGTTGGGGTATTCACCATGGGCAGTACTGCAGTGTCGCGGAGTCGCCGCGTGGCGGGCAATGTGCTTGAAGATTCCATCGCGCGATATCTGCGGCGCGAGCGCAATGTGCTGGTGGGTCAGCTCACAGCTGAGGAAATCAAAAAGCGGGTGGGCTGTGCGCGCATTCGTCCGGCTGAGCTTGCGATTTATGCGCGTGGGCAGGATTATCTGAGTCGTTTGCCGATGCGCTTTGAGGTGACGTCCACTGAAGCTTTCCTTGCCATGCGCGAGCATCTGGAAGACATTGTGGACGTGATTGCCGAAACCCTTGAGGAAACACCGCCGGAAATGGCGGGCGATATTTTTGAACAAGGCATCATGCTCACCGGCGGTGGCGCGCTGCTGCGTGATCTTGATGTGATGTTGCAGCAAGAGCTTGGCATGCCCGTGTATGTGGCGGAAAAGCCGGTGCAGTGCGTGGCATTGGGTATGGGCATTCTCATGGAACGACCCGACATTCTTGCCGAAAACGGCTATGCCTATCGCACTGACGACGATATTGGCGTATTTGATATGCGCAGGAATTTTTGATAAATTTATGCTTGGACAAATCAAAGCCCAAAAAGTCAAGACAAGTGTTGAAAAAATGTGATATGCTTTGTGTTGTGAGGTTGAAACGATGAGTTGGATTAACAATGTGCAACAGGCAATCAATTATATTGAAAATAATTTGTTTGGAGATATCACGGTTGACGATGTGGCAAACCACGTGAGTTATTCCAGTGGCTATCTGCAAAAGATGTTTCTTGTGGCCACGCAAATCTCTGTTAGGGAATATATCAAAAACAGGCGATTATCGATTGCAGGCCAAGAACTCATTGATGCGAAAAGCCGAGTGATTGACCTAGCATTAAAGTATGGCTACGAAACCCCGGAAAGTTTTTCACGTGCTTTTGCGCGGTTTCATGGATTTAAACCATCCCAAATTCATGCGCCCGAAAACCAACTCAAACTGTTTAATCCTCTCACCATCCAAATGAATATCAAGGGAGGATTTGTCATGTCCAGAAAGCTCATCTCAAACATAGAAACTATTGTGCGCACCATTACCCACAAAGGCGTGGAGTGCGAAGTCGTCGAACGACCTAGTGTAATTTGGGTCGGTTGTGTGGGCTATGCAAGCAACAACACCGATGAACCGGACATTGGAGCAACGCTTAGACGCTATCGTGAAGAATTAATCGAAGTGCCAAAACAAGACTTGATTAACCCCGGCTGGAGTGCCGCCATTTCCATCAATTACGGCAACGAGGCGCAAGCTTGCGGCATCATGTTTGCGCAGGAAACCTACTCGGACAAGCAAGATGAGCGATACGACTTGCTCACACAACCGGGCGGCCTTTGGCTGCGCGTGCGGGTGAGCGAACAAGCCGACGCCGCATTCTTTGGCAGAGCAAACCATGGTGGGTGGGAATACTTCGGCATTTTGGCAGCCGTAGCGCAAGAATACGGCTATCGGCCACACCCCGATGTGCATATACAGGTTGAGTATCACTGCCATGCCGAGTATAACACTCCACCGCACACGAATTTTGTGTATATACCAATCGTGACAGCATAATACGCACTTCTAAACCCCACCTCGCCCGCATAATCATGCACTATGACATGCGGAAAGGGTGGGGCTTGATGTTTATTTATTCGGTGCGCTCAAAGAAACTCAAAAATGTGGTGTTGGCGGTGTTGGGGGTGGCGGCAATTGTCGCGCTGTTGTTTCTCACACGTGGCGGCACCCAAATGGCAGCAGGCAACGCCATGCGCACGGCGGCTTCAACTGCACAAGAGCGCCAGGAGTTTTTGGCGCAATTCGGCTGGGAAATCAGCGACGACCCCATTGAGGTCAGCGAGATTATCATCCCCGCCGAATTTGATGAAGTTTTCACGCGCTACAATGAAATTCAACTTGCACAAAATTTCGATTTGACTGACTTCCAAGGCCAACGCGTGAAACGCTGGACCTACGAAGTGCTCAATTACCCGGGCTATGAAGGTCGCCGCGGCGTGGTGCAAGCAAACTTGATCATCGATCGCGGGCAGGTCATTGGCGGCGACGTGCTTTCGCTGGAACTTGGCGGTTTCCTCCACGGCTTTGAACGCCCGCAGCCGGTGGTAAGCGAGTAGTGTTCTTTTTTTGCAAAAAAAGAACCAAAAAAACCTAGCCGCTTCGCGGTGGGCGATTTTAAAAAATAACAAACCTCCACTCTCTGCCGCGCAGAAAGTGGAGGTTTCGTGTTAATTATAGTCGTTGCAGGTGCTAATGGGGGATGAGCGTAATCAAAAAGCCCAGCACAATGCCTGCCATCATCACAACGGTGGGCATGCGGCTTTTGGTGGCGGTGATGGCGTGCGGCAGCATTTCGCCAAACACAACATACAACATTGCGCCACCTGCAAATGCCAGAGAAAACGCCAGTGCAAAATCGCTGATTCCGCCCAGCCACATGCCGATGAGCGTACCGAAAAGTGTGGTGAAACCAGTCAGCAGCGTCAGCAACACGGTTTTGAATCGTCCAAATCCGCCCGAAATTAGCGGCGAGGCCATGGCCATGCCCTCGGGAATATTGTGAAGCAAGAGCATAACCGCCAAGATAAAGCCCAGCGAACTGTCGGGCGGGGAACCAGCGGCACCCATGGCCATGCCCTCGGGAATGTTATGGATAGCCAAGGCGAACATCATCACTAGACCTGTGCGCAACATGCTTTTGCGTCGTTTAATGTGGTAGTATTCTTCATAGTTTTCGTGCAGCGGTTGTGCAACGCCCTTGCGTTTGGCGGTGAATTTATCCAGCAAAAAGCTGGCAAGCCAAACCGCGGCTGCGCCTGCAATCAAGCCCAGCACGGCAGTCCAAGCTCCGCCATATTCATACGACTCGGGAATGAGCTCCAGCAACACAACGGCAACCATTACGCCGCCGGCCAATGCCAGCAATGCGCTGGTTGTTTTTTCGCTTTTTTTGCCTAAAATGGCACTAAGTAGTCCACCCAAGCCCATGCCAACCACACCGACCAAAACGCTCAACCAAAGAATGTGTATACCCATAAAAAATTGCATTACAAAACCTCGCTTCTCAAAAGTTAGTCTTTACTAATTACATATTAGCATAAACTAACTTGTTTGTCAAGCGTTTTTTAAAAAAAATTTTATGGCGGCAAAACTTTGCTCGCTCAGCACGTGTTCAATCTTGCAGGCGTCGGCGTGTGCGGTTGCGGGCTCCACGCCCAGCGCAATGAGCCAGTCGGAGATCACCACATGGCGTTCGTGCATGCTTTCGGCCACGGCGCGGCCGCTTTCGGAGAGGTTAATGTGTCCACTGTCTACCGTAACGTGCCCGTTTTCGCGCAGGTTGCGCAACGCGATGCTCACGCTGGGCTTGCTGTAGCCCAACGCATTGGCGACGTCTATGGCGCGTACGGGGCCACCGTCGCGGCTTAAGACAAAGATGGTCTCCAGATAATTTTCGGCTGATTCGGGTATATTCATCATGTCAGTCCCAGTTGTCCTACCATTTCTTTGGTTTTCATTTCAAGCAGTTTGCTCACGCCTTCTTCCTGCATGGTCACGCCATACAGCACGTCGGCTTCTTCCATGGTGCCTCGGCGGTGGGAAATAAGAATGAACTGCGTGTTTTTCGTCATGCGGCGCACATAGCGGGCATAGCGGGTGACGTTAACGTCGTCCAGTGCGGCCTCGACTTCGTCAAAAATGCAGAACGGCGCGGGCGTGGCTTTGAGTATCGCAAACAGCAATGCGATGGCGGCTAAGCCTTTTTCGCCGCCCGAAAGCAAGTCAATATTTTGCACGTTTTTACCAGGGGGCTGCACGCGAATTTCAATGGCGCTTTCCAGCACATGCAGCGGTTCGTCCATCACCAGCGCGGCTTGCCCGCCGCCGAACAGGTCTTGGAAGGTTTGTCCGAAATAGCGGTTGATTTTTGCAAAGTGTTCGTGGAATCGCTCGCTCATTTTGCCGGTTAGCTCAGTGATCATGCGGGTGAGTTCGTCACGGCTTTGTTCGATGTCGGCAACTTCTTGTGACAGAAAATCGTAACGTTCGCGCACTTCTTTGTACTCTTCAATCGCGCCCACATTAATGTGCCCAAGCGCGCGAATTTTACCGGCCACTTCGTTGAGTTCAATGCCTGCGGCGGTGGGATCTTCGAGTGCGTATCCCTGCATTTCGGCCTCACGCGGGGTGATTTCGTAGTCATCGTAGAGCTTGGCGGCGGCGCTATCGAGGGCATGTTGTGCGGCGGCGCGGCGTTCTTCCTGGCGTGCGAGGTCGCCGCTGAACTTCTCCCGCTGCTCAAGATGCAGTTTTTCTTCGCGGCGCTGTGTTTCAGCCTGTGCTTGCAGTTGTTCGCGCTGAGCGGCCAGTTCATCCACGGCCAGCCTGTCTTGTTCGGCTTGTTCGCGCAGCTGCACCACGCTTTGTTGCAGTGCGGTAATCTGCGCCTGTGTATCTAGATTCGCTTGCTCAAGCTGTTCTTGCTCGGCTTGCAGTTCGTTGTCGTGCCCGGTTTGGCCAAGCTTGCGTTGACGCAATCCGGCGGCCAGTTCCTCGCGGGCTTCCACGTCTTTTTCCACGGCAAGGAGTTCCATACGCAGCGCAGATTCGCTTTGGCTAAGCTGTTCGCGTTGCTGTGCAAGTGCCTGCAATTGTTCCAGCAGCTGCACATGCTCTTCTTCCAGTTGATGCTTATCTGCCTGCAGCGCTTGCGCTTGTTCGTCGTTCATTTGGCGAGCTTGTTGCAGCTGGGTGATACGTTGCTTGGCAGCGGTAATTTCGCCTGCGCGGTCTTCTTGTGCGGCGTGCAGGTCAGCCAAACGGGTTTGCAGCGACTGCACGGCACTTTCTTGGCGAATCACTTCCTCCAGCGCACGGGCTAGGTCGCCCTGCAAGCCCCTGCAAGCTGCTTGTGCCTCGGCGGCTTCTTCGCTGAGCTTTTTCGTGCGTTCGGCCTGCTCGGCGAGGGTTTTCTCTTGCTCGGCGCAGTCTTTTTGCAGGCGAGCGATCTCACTGGCTCGGCTAAGAATGCCCGCGCCTTGCCCGCGTGAGCCGCCGGTCATCGACCCACCCGGGTGAATGACTTGTCCATCTAGCGTCACAATGCGCAGCCGGTTGTGATACTGCCGTGCCATGGCGATGGCGCAGTCCATGTCCTCGGCCACCACAATGCGGCCAAGTTGCGCGGCAATCACCTGCGCGTATTTATTATCAGTGCGCACCAGTTCGTTGGCCATGGCCATAAAACCGTCGCAGTTCTCCAAGCCTTTTTCGGTGAAGGGCTGCGCTTTAATGGCATTCAGCGGCAGAAACGTAGCACGACCTGCGCCCGCGCGTTTGAGATACTCAATGCTGCGCTTAGCCTCGCTTTCCGTATCGGCGATAATAAACTGCAAGGCCGCGCCCAATGCTGTTTCAATGGCGGCACTGTATTTTGCGTCAACATCAATGCGCTGGCTCAGTGTGCCGTGCAAGCCGCGCAGGTTGCCGCGCTGGGCTTCTTTCATCACCGCACGCACGGCACCGGTGTAGCCCTCCATGTTTTGCTCAAGATCTTGCAGCATTTTTGCGCGAGCCCGCGCTTGATCCAAGTTATTCTGTGTGCGGGTGAGCTGCGCTTGCGCTTCTTCGGCTTTGGCGGCGCGGTTTTCTGCCCGCAGTTGGTAGCCCTGCAAGCTGTTTTGCGCACTGGTTACCTCTTCGCGGTGCTGGGTCAGCAGGGCGTTGGCCTGCTCAAGTGCAGTTTCGCTTTCTTGCAGCAACGCTTGTCCGCTGTGTTCGCTTTGTTCAAGCGCCTCAATGCGTTGGTTCAGTTCCGCCATGGAGCTATCGGATGCTGACTGCGCAATGTTGCGCTGGGCGATTTCTTCAGCGATCTCATGCGAGCGCTGCGCTAGGGCATCGGCTTGAGTTTGCACAGCCTGTCCATTAGATTGTTGCTCTTCAGCTTGTTTGGCCATGTTCAGCAGGGTTTCGCGCTTGCCAGCCATGTCGCGCCGCAAGCCGGAAATCTCCGAGAGCACGGCATCCATTTCATCTTCAAGCTGCTGCTGTGAATCAGCGGTGTGGCTGCGGTCACGGGCGATGCGCTCAATGGCAGCGGTGTTGTGTTCAAGGGTGTTTTGCAGCACGTTGATTTCGCCCTCTTGCCGCAGTGCTTGCTGTTGCACGTTGGCGCGCACAAACCGCAGCTCATCTATTTGCTCGGCCAGTGCATCAATTTGGGCTACCAGTGTGTTGATTTGCTCCTCAAAGCTCGCAAGTTCTTGTTGGCAATGATCATATTCTGCCTGCGCTTTGGTGATTTTGTGGTCTTGCTCGCGCAGCGCAGCGGTGGATTGCGCAATGGTATGCAGCGCCAAGCCGATTTCCAGCTTGCGACGCACATCCGCTAGCACGAGGAATTTTTCGGCCTTTTCTTTTTGATTGCGTAGCGGTTCCACGCGGCCCTCAAGCTCCAGCAGAATATCCCGCAGACGCACGAGGTTTTCTTCAGCTTGGGCGAGTTTCTTCAGCGCGGCCTCACGGCGATAGCGCGACTGCGAAATGCCCGCGGCTTCCTCCAGCATTTCGCGCCGCTTGTGCGATTGCGACGAAACCAACTCGGCCACGCGGCCTTGCCCAACCAGAGAATAGCCATCACGTCCCAGCCCGGTGTCCATGAATAACTCGTGCACGTCTTTCAGACGCACGCTTTTGCCGTTGATGAGGTAGTCGCTGTCGCCGGAGCGATACAGCTTGCGGGTGACGGACACATCGTCGGTGTCGCAGGGCAGGCGGCGATCTTTGTTGTTCAGGTGCAGGGTCACCTCTGCAAGCCCCAGCGCACGGCGTTCCATCGTGCCGCTAAAGATGACGTCTTCCATCCGAGCTCCGCGCAATTGCTTGGTAGACTGCTCGCCCAGTACCCAGCGCACGGCATCGCTCACGTTGCTTTTGCCGCTGCCGTTGGGACCCACCACGCAAGTGATGCCGGAGCCGAAGTCCAGCCGGGTTTTATCAGGGAATGACTTAAAGCCGTGAATTTCCAAGGCGGTAAGATGCATAGGTTTATCCTGTCTTGTAATGTAGTGCACCTATTATACCACGAAATCATGGGTTTGGCAAGCCCTAAAACAGCGCATCCCTGAAGCTAGAAAACGCACTCGGCAGCGCATAATCCCGCTCCAGTTCTTCTTGCGTCACCCACACCAGCGAGTTATCTTCAATTGACTCTTGCAGCGTGATTTTACGCGCTGACATGTGCCACTCAATGTGTGTGAAAATATGAACTGCATGGCCTGCTTCTTCGTCATGCAACACAAGGGCGGGGGAAAGGTCGAAGGCCTCGGGTAGTTCCCACAGCCCTGCCAGCAAGCCTGTATCAGGACGGCGGCGCAGCGCAAGCTTATCTCTGCAGCGCAGGATGAACAGTTCGCGTTGCTCGATGCGTCGCGGTTTTTTTGCGGGTTTCACGGGCAGTTCGCTTGTGATATTTTGCAGCCTAGCGATGCAGTCATCATGCCACGGACAGCTTGCACAAAGCGGTTTGCCGTGCGGAATACACACCAATGCGCCAAGCTCCATCAGTGCTTGATTGAACACGCTGGGTTTATCTGTGGGCATGGCGGCTTGCACACGTGTGCTAAACTCTTGGCGGGTTTGCGGCAGTGTGATATCGGCATAATCGCCCCAAAGACGAGCCAGCACGCGCAGCACATTGCCGTCAATGGCGGGGGTGGGTACATCAAACGCAAGCGAGGCAATTGCTCCGGCGGTGTAGGGGCCAATGCCGGGCAGTGTGCGCAGTTCAGCGACTGTGCGGGGCAGTTGACCGCCATACTCAAGCACGATAATCTGCGCGGCTTTTTTCAGATTGCGTGCGCGAGAGTAATAGCCGAGGCCTTCCCAAAGCTTCAGCAAGCGGTCATCATCAACGCATGCTAAGTCCTGCACGGTGGGCAGAGCCGCCAAAAAGCGCGCGTAGTAGCCTTTCACGGCTTCCACGCGCGTTTGTTGCAACATAATTTCGCTTATCCAAATGGCATAGGGATTGCGGGTGTGCCGCCAGGGCAAGTCGCGCTTATGCTGCGCGTACCAATTGACTAGTTGGCGGCTTTGTTGATGGGTCATAGCGTTCCTTGAATATGAAATGTTGGGGGCGCGGGTGCCGGTGTGGGCGCACGGCTGCTGCAAAAATAATTCGCAGACTGTGCGGTCAGTTCGCTGTCTGCCAAGCAAACAACATCGCGGCAATGGCCGCCTGCCAAACGCACGCGGCGCTGCAGCAAAGCACGTGCGCGCCCAAAAAACTTCATCTTGTTGCTTACGATGCAGGTGACTGCGTGGCCGGTGAGGTCGCAACGGTAGAGAAATTCATTGCACTGCGCGCTGGGCACAAGCAGCTTGAGAGAATCAACCAAAATGATGTGGCTGTACTTAGAAAAATCAATGTCCAAGGGGGCCAAGCGAATGCCGCGCCCAACCACGGCGCGATAATAATTGCCAAGAGAATCGATGCCGGGGCGTTTTTTGTGGCGCACGCGCAGCTGGTGAACGTCAATGTCGTCGTTTGCAGCGGCCTCGCACATGGCGCACACGGCGGGACGGTTGCTGTGATAAATCAGCAGGGTTTTCATGCAAGTTCTCCTTTTCCTGTTGCGCTGCCTTGGTGTCTAGCCTTCGCAAACGCCAAGCAGCCATTCGGTAATGGTGTCGTACACGAGTTGCCTTTCCGATTCTTGTAATATTTCGTGCCGCATGCCCGGGAATAGGCGGCATTTTATGCGATTGCAGCCTGCTCTGCGCAGACGAGTGGCGGTTTGTTCTGTGCCGCGGCCGAAGTCGCTCATGGGGTCATCGGCGCCGGATAAAAACAGCATGGGGAATTGATAGGGCATGGAGCTAATCCATCGTTGGTTGCAAACGGCTTTTTGCAGGCTAAAATAATCCAGCATGCCCTGCGCGGTGGGGGAGAATGCACAACAGGCATCAGCCAAGTATTCGTCCACCTTTTCTGGGTCGCTGTTGAGCCAATCCACTGGCGTGCGCCGTTCAAAGCGTTGGTTGAACGTGCCAAAGGCGGTGCTTTGTAATAACGGTGCTGCGTATTGTTCACCGCGCGTGGCAACGATGAGTCTAGCCAAAGCGGCGCTGGCAGGAGCGGCGGGGTTTTGCATGCCGCTGCCACAGAAGATCGCACCCGAGAGTACTTTACTGTTGCGGCGGCAATAGTCACGTGCTAAAAAGGAACCCATGCCTTGCCCCAAGATGAAAATGGGCAGTTGCCGCGGATAGGTGTCGCGCATTAGCTCGGTCATGCGGTGCAGGTCGCGCAGCAGATTTTGTCGGCCGTGTTCTTTGCCGAAAAAACCGGGCGGTTTTTCGTTGCACGAGCAACCGTGGCCGGGCAAATCCATGGCCCAAACATCAAAGCCTGCGTGATTCAGTGCCTGCGCAAAGTCGGCATAGCGTTCGCCGTGATCGGCCAAACCGTGTATCACCTGCACGGCACCACAGGCTCTGCGCCCGCTGAACCAGCAGCGATAGTACACATCACCCAGCCCGGTGGTGGAGCGAAATGTGCCTTGCGTTCGTTTGATCATTGCAACTCCTTATGGGAATATTATATCATATTATTGGCAAAAATGGTAGCCCTTGTTGTGCAAATCAACTATTTTCGTAGTAATGCACAAAAAATCTGTAATAAAATGGAACCCGAACAACCTTTTATGTGTCGTTATCCACAAAATTTGCGCAAAAAATCAGTGGTGTAAAGGCAAGGTCCTTGTCACAAGCTTGCGCGAATCAAAGCGCGACCGTTGTCGAAGTCTGCGATTTCGCCGCCGGCAATCAATTGCGCAAGCAGGTTGCCCATGGCCGTGGCCTCCACTGGGCCGGTAGCGACTTGCTTGCCGCTGTGCTGCGCGGTGAGCGCATTGAGGTGGCCGTCTTGGCTGCCGCCGCCGATGATATGTATGGTATCATAAGTGCAGCTGGTGAGCGCCTCGATGCCGCGTGCAGTTTCGGCGTAGCATCGCGCCAGCCCGTGATACACTGCGGCAATCACATCGCCCAAGGGAAGTTCAGGCAAGCCGAGTTGATTGCGCACGGCCTCGGTCATGCTCGGCGGCGTGTTGAACGCTGCGTCGCGCACATCGAGTTCGCCCACAAAGCTGCTTTGTTGTGCTAGGGCAATCACGTGTTCAAAACGGCGCAATTCACGCGCATGTTCGCGTTTGATTTGTTGCAGCATCCACAGCCCCATGATGTTGCGCAGCAGGCGGATTTTCCCGTTTGCGCCGCCTTCATTGGTGAAGCCAAGCGCCTGTGCTTGCTCGCTGCACAGTGGACTATCCAGCTCGGTGCCCATCAGGCTCCATGTGCCGCTGGAGATATAGAGTGCGTTGCCTTCAGCAGGGCAGGCAGCAACGGCTGAGGCAGTATCATGCGTGCCGGGCAGCACCACATTGCAGCTGTAGCCGACTTCTTTGACGATTTCGGGCTTGAGCTCGCCCACGAGTGTGCCGGGCTTATGCAGCGGCGCAAACAGCTCCTTCGGGTATCCCAGTGCGGCAATGATATCCCAGTCCCAGTCGCCGGTGGTGGCGTTCACCAGACCGGTGGTTGTGGCCATGGTGTATTCGCGGCGCATTTCACCCGTCAGCCGCCAATGCAGATACTCCGGCAACATGAGTATATGCGCTGCTTTGTCTAGGCGGCCGCTTAGCTTGTCATCCCACAACTGATAGATGCTATTGAAGTCGTTTTGTGCAATGCCCGTGGCGACAAACAATTTTTCGGGCGCAATGATATCATGCACGGCAGCCTGTGCCTTTGCGCCGCGTGCATCGCGGTAGGCATGGGCAGGCCACAGTTCTTTGCCCTTGCTGTCCAGCAGCACATAGTCCACGCCCCAAGTGTCCACGGCAACGCTTTTGGGCACATAGCCCATGGTGTTGCAGCGGCGCAGACCATTCACTACCTTTTGAAACAGCCGCTCGGCGTCCCACACGAGCTTGCCGTCGCGTTCTTCAAAGCCATTGTCAAAGCGGTAGATTTCGCGCAATTGCAGCTTGCCGTTTTCCAGCCAGCCTAGCACATGCCGGCCCGACGACGCGCCAATGTCAACCGCAAGGTAATAGTTAGTCATTTGATTTGACCTGCTTTCTATAGATAGTGCCTAGTGCAATGCTCGCTAGGGCAAGGCTGCCGCCGAGCGTGATGATGATCATCAACGCTTGCACAGGAGCAAAGCGCAACGGTGCGGCGGTGAATTCCTCGCCCACAAAACGCAGCGGTGCGGGCAATTCTTCGTCTGCGGGAATAGCCGTGAAGGCTAGGTTGCGTGTTTCACGCGTGGGCACAGGCAGCTCGCGAATGAACTCAAATTCAAGATTGAACGGTTGCCGATGCGCGGGTGCTTGTGTGTCAAAACGCAGGCGCACGGTTTCGCCCGGGCGCAGGGTAATGCGTCCCGGCAGCGGCACGTATAGTTCGTGCCCATGCGCGGTGATGCTCAGCAGCGTAACTTCAAACACAGCCGACATATTTTGCACCAGCAGCAAGTCGCTGTCGCTGCTGGCAAAGCCGCACACCATGCCTGCAAAGCGTGCACCCAAGCCCTCAACAGGTGTGGCGGAATGCCGAAACTGCGGGAAGCGTGGGTCGCTGTGTACGTCCATGACTGCATCGCTAAACAGCAGATAATTCGTCAGTATGCGGGCATAGCGATCGTGCGCGACTTGTGCGTGGAATTGCCCGTGAAAAAACCAAGTGTGCATGGGCAGGTAGGCTTCGCTTGCGTCAATGAGACCATCGGGCGAAATGTGCAGCGATGTGCCGGTGAAGGGTGCGTGACCGGGTTCACGCGCAATTGCCCCGGTGGCGGAACTGACGTTAATCACAAAATCACTGTTGATGTTGTTGCCGCTGGCCAGAGGCAATCCGCTGCCGGCCAAAATGGCCACGCATGTGCCGCTTGCTTGCACATTGCGCAAAATTTCGCAGGCATGCGGCATGATTTCATTGTGCATCATGTTGGCGCGGTAGATGATGTCGGCATGCTCAATTGGGTCAAGCTTGGCGTCGCGCAAGCGCGGAAAATGCTCGGTTGCTGTCACATCCCAAAACGAGCCGAAATGGGTGGCTAGGGGTTGCAGGTAGGTGCGAAATAGTTGCATGAAAATTGCACTGAGCTGCGCGGTGTGCACGCGATGAAAATGCGGCATGAGCATGGTTTCATGCTCGATATAAGTCATGATAAAGCGCATCAACAGGTTTGTGCTGAATACAAAATGATCACTTTCCAGTAAATCCACGGCAATGTGCGAACCACGAATGGCCGGTGCCACCAAGATTACGCGTTCGATATATTGCGAGCCATGCAAGTGCAGATAAGTGAGCGCCTGTTGCCCGCCATGGCTCACCGCCACCAAGTTGACGCGGTCATGCCCGCTGTCCTCCATCACTTGTTGAATGAATTCATGCAGATGGTCGGCGGTTTGCAGGTGGCTCAGCCGCCAGTCGTTAAAAAATTTATAAATGCTGCTGTGCGGTATGTTTAGGTTGTTGGCTAGGGCGCGCTGGTTGCTTTGGTCGGTATGCCCGCGCTGTTGAATCACGTCCCAGCGAAAGTCGCGCGCATGGCCCTGCATCGGGCCGGTGGGATACAGCGGCAAGCCATCCGGTCCCAGCGCAATGTGGTCCAGCATAGGCGCAAGCTCGCCCAGCCGTGCAACCACTTCATCGGCGTTGCCACCGGCGTCGGCAATCAGTTGGGGCAAAATCTGCCCTAGCAGCTCTGCGATGGAGCGCACAGCCGCGCCGTCAATCACGGGCGGCCAAATTTGTTGTGGATTGTCGTTTTCGGGGTGCAAAAACAAGTGGCTGCCGCCATAGCCCGGGATGATGATCACCGGCGTGGGATCGGCGGGTTCGCTTGCGCGGGCAACAACAGGCAGCGCGGCGAACAAAACCGCCACGCAAATCAAAGCTAGGATTTTCTTGGTCATATCTATATTATATAGGAAAGGGGCGCAATTGTCAAGATAGGGCACGTGTTTTTCGCATTGTGTAATCTATCATAGGACACAGCGAAGCGACCTGCCTGCACCGCAGGTGCAAAAAACCGCCCTATCATAGGGCGGTTCTTCGTTGTTACTTGAATTTGCGCTTGCGTGCAGCTTCGGATTTCTTTTTGCGTTTGACCGAAGGTTTTTCGTAGTGCTCGCGTTTGCGCACTTCTTGGATGATACCGTCGCGGGACGATTGCTTTTTAAAGCGGCGCAGTGCGCTATCTAAGCTTTCGTTTTCTTTCACGCGTACTGTACTCATGGGCGTTTCCCTCCCCTCATCTAGCAGATGATGATTGTTTTGCACAACTATTCTATTATACCGGAAATGCGAGGGCTTGTCAAGCAAAATTTATGAAAATATTATTTGCTTTTTGCGCAAAGATATTGTATAATTAAGGTAACGATAAAAAACTTGGAGGGAAACACCATGGTGAAACAAGCATTTGAACGCAAACGCCTGCAACACAGCCTCAACCAGCTGCTGCAAGCGGCCTATCAGCAATTGGGCACGCTGCAATGTGACATGTGGCATACTCGCGAGCCTGTGCCCTTTGCGCAGCGCAAAAGCGGCAAGCACCGCAAGCTCAACATCGGCGATGTTTGGGCGCAGGAAGTCTTCGACTGTGCGTGGATGCACGTGACCGGCCAGCTGCCTGCCGACATTCGCCACGACGACCCCGACCTGTGCTTTTTGGTGGACGTTGCCGGCGAAGGGCTCATTGTTGGCCCCAACGGCGAAGACTTGCAAGGCATTACGCTATGCAAAAGTGTGACGAACCTGTTCACCGGTGACATGGGCAAGCGCGTGGTGCTGCCCCGCAGCGGCATTGTGGACGAAAACGGCCAAGTAGAGTTCTGGATTGATGCGGCGGCCAATGATTTGTTTGGCAACCGCCATGCCACTAAGTTGCATCGTTTTGCGCTGCGGCAGCTGCACGTTGCCCGTGTGGACGAAGCCAAGCGCAAGCTGTATTACGACTGCGCGGTGCTGCTGGGTGTGTATGACGCCAACCCGAAAGCGAGCTATGGCTTGGAAGTGCTTGCGGCCGTGCAAAAAGCAGTGGCAAGCGGCGACGGCAGTGGCTTGCAGCCCTATCTGGAAACGAAAAACGATGACCCCAACGCATTTGAGTACAGCGCACAAGGGCACTCGCATCTTGACTTAGCGTGGCTGTGGCCCATCCGCGAAACTAAGCGCAAAGGTGCTCGTACATTTGCCAGCCAAATGATGAACATCGAGCGCTACCCCGAGTACAAGTTTGGCGCGTCGCAAGCGCAGCTGTATCTGTGGATGAAAGAGCAGTACCCCGAAATTTATGCCAAGATCAAAGAGCTGCACAAGCAAGGCCGCTGGGATATCCAAGGCGCAAACTGGGTGGAGCCCGACAGCAACCTCATCAACGGCGAGTCGCTCATTCGCCAGTTTTATTACGGCAAAAAATTCTTCCGCGAAGAATTTAACGTTGACCCCAAAGTGCTATGGCTGGTCGATAGCTTTGGCTACAGCGCGTGTTGGCCGCAGGTGATGCAGCTGGCCGATGTGCCCTACTTCCTCACCCAAAAGCTCAGCTGGAATACCGTGAACACCTTCCCTTACCACACCTACCACTGGAAAGGCCTTGACGGCGGCGAACCCGTGCTGGCGCACATGCTGCCGGAGGATACCTACAACGCTGCGGCAAGTCCGCACCAGCTAACCAAAGGCGAAAAACGCTACAAAGAGCGCAAGGTGAGCCGTCGTGCGGCATCGTTGTTTGGCGTTGGCGACGGTGGCGGCGGCCCTGGCTTTGAGCACCTAGAGCGCGCACGCCGCATGGCAGACATCAAAGGCCTGCCCAAGTATACACAAGAAAATACCGAAGTGCTGTTTGATAAACTTGCCGAAGAAGACCAAGGCAACTACGCCACCCACCAAGGCGAGCTTTATTTGGAAAAGCACCAGGGCTGCTATACCACGCAGAGCCGCACGAAGAAATATAACCGCAAGTGTGAGTTCCTGCTGCGCAACTATGAACTGCTGGCCGCGCAAGCCAAAAAAGAAGAGCTGCCCATCAGCAAAGACGAGCTTGACATCCTGTGGCAGGAAGTGTTGCTATATCAATTCCACGATATTTTGCCCGGCAGCAGCATCAGTCGAGTATATGACGAGTGCGAGGCGCGCTATGCAGTCATCGTGCGGCAACTCACCAGCGGCATTGCTAAGCTTGCCGAGCAACTTTACGGCGGCAACGCAGCGGTGAACCTCAATAGCCATGCCTATAAAGGTGTGATGAAAGCCAATGGTGCTTGGCGCTATGTGGAAATCCCTGCCTTTGGTGCAGTGAACCTAGAAAAAGCTCCTTTGGTGGCCGACTTCCATGCGAAATCGCGCAAGCAAGTCATTGAAAACGACTGCGCTCGCGTGGTTTTCCACGATGGCGTGATTGTGTCATACATTCACAAGCAAGCCGGACGTGAAATCGCCAAAGGCCCGCTCAATGTGTTCAATCTCTACACCGACATCGGCGACTGCTGGGATATTCACCCGCACAAATACTACAAAACGCCGCATCAAACCGCCAAGTGCACACAGTTTTACACCATCAGCTCTGGCGCACGCACCTGTGCAGTGGTGGAGTTCAAGGTTGGCGGCACGGTGATTCAGCAGGAGATTTTCCTCACCGACGGCAGCCCGCTGCTGCGCTTCCGCACGAAGATTCAGCATCGCGGCAAGCACTGCATGCTGCGCGTGGGCTTCAACCTGCCCATGGGCGACAAAGCCAGCTTCAACATTCCCTATGGCCACATTGAGCGCGCCACCACCGAAAACAACAAAATCGAAAAAGCGCAATACGAAGTCAGCGGGCAAAAATTCGTTGACCTCACCGACGGCGACTACGGTGTGACGCTTATCAACGACAGCAAGTATGGCTTCCGCTGCAAAAACGGTTACTTGGATATCAACCTGCTGCGTTCGCCGCGCGGTGGCCCCGGCAAAAACGTTGACCAAGGCGCACACGAGCTGGAGTATGCGTTGTATCCGCACGAAGGCGCGCTGGACAGCAATGTGTATGCACAGGCCTATTTTCTCAATAACCCTATCCTGCGCACGGGTGACGGCAAGGCTAAGAAAACTGCGCCGCTGGTGACCAGCACCAACGAAAACATCGTGGTGGAGCACGTGAAAGTCGCCGACGACGGCAATGGGCTGCTGCTGCGAATTTACAACAGCAGTGCCGAGCCTCAAAGCGGTGAAGTGCGTGTGGCCGGGCGAAAAGCCAAGTGCTTTGCCGGCGTGATGGAAGACGAACGCGGCGCCGCCACCGAGCAGCTCGACCTGCGCGGCTTTGAACTGAAGATTGTGCGGTATGCTTAAGGTCAACCCAGCACAGAATAATACAAGAGGCGGAATTGACTTTGATTCCGCCTCTGATATTATTTCGCGGGAATAAAAAATCACGCATCCACGAAAGTGAGTGCGCGATTGGTGGGCGGCAATCCGCCGCAGTCGTGGTGGAAATAACCATAAGGGTTCTGCGGAAAGCTTTATATCTCAACGAATGTAGCCTTTGCGCGGTGTTTACAAACGCAATATATTGCCCAAATGGTTGATAACGACATCTATTATACCACTAAAAGCTACAAATGTAAAGCATTTTTTTGAAAATCGCATAAATTACATGCCGCCCATGATTTCCACGCAACATGGGCGGCTTAATTTTGTGGAAAGGAGGCCATCCCATGCAATTTTTAGAAACCCTGTCAGCAATCATCGAGCAACTGCCATCTGTGCTGGAGCTTGTCCGCGAATTGCTGAACCTGTTCACGGCGCTGTAATCACCCAACGCAAAACAACCACATGGCAAAAAAACGAAAATCTGATGTCGTTTCTGCAATCATTATGAGGGCACAGCATTCGGAGAACTGTCACAAATATAATTATCAACCATATTATAATAATAGGCGTGCTAGAAAATGAGCGAAAATGAAAGAAAAGAAAGAAAATTAAAATGTTTTATGATGAAAGCGATTATTGCCCTGAATGCAGAAAAATTTATAAGTCGGATCCGTGTTTTTCAATGAATAATTGTAAGCCAAAACCGTGTCCACCGAAACCTTGTTGCTGTCAAGGACCCCAAGGCCTCAAAGGAGACAAAGGCGATACAGGTTCCGCAGGGGAACAAGGCCTCAAAGGAGACAAAGGCGATACAGGTTCCGCAGGGGAACAAGGCCCCAAAGGTGACAAAGGTGATACCGGCACTTTTAGCAGTTCTTTTTGGTCGGGATATGTAGAGGTGTCGGGCGACCATGCAACTGTTGAAGCAGGCACTGCAATTCCGTTTCGCACCAGAACTTTTAAGGACGACGGCGTGATTGTTAATAACGCTGACGGAACTATCACATTGCAACCTGGTGTGTTTTTAATAACCTGGTCTGTAGACGTATTGAGCTCCACCGGAGTGACGAGCATACGCTATTATGCCGATTCGACCCCAATGATGACAGCAATGGTTTTGCCGGACGGCAACACCCCATGTGGCTCCGTAATTACGTTGGTGCTGCCAAATTCTAAGGAAACAATGGCGCTAAGGCCATATAGTACCGGCCACATCACTCTGCCAAAACTGACATTTAACGGGTCGCAGGGCACGATGAGTATAATAAAACTAAGCAATTAAGTCTTTAATTAGAATTGAAATCACAAACAAGGGTGGCAGTTCGGTTTTAGACGATGGAGGGACAAGTTTATTTTAAAAAGATTTATTATAGAAACAATTTTTCATTGCGGACGGCTATATTCAGCCGCCCGCTTTTTCTTTCCATTATTGGTTACTTTTCATTAGGCTTGTTATGGAAAGCTAACTATACCAAGCTTGGGGATTAAATTGCCCCATATATAATGAAAAGGGCTGTTGCTTTCGGGCAGCAGCCTTTGGGAGGTGTTTATGCCAAAACCAATTAAGACCCGCGAGGTCGTGCGGGATGTGAAAACTCGTGTGCCGCATGTCGGCGTGCAAATGAAACGCGCGGCACAAAAAAGCAAGGATGCTACCGCCAAGCAGTGGAGCAGCCGAATGAACATTATGCTGAGGGTGTTGTCGAGGAAAAGGCGCAGGGTGCAACGCAGGATGCGGCACAAAGGGCAAATGCACAAGGGCAAAAGGTTGCAAAGCAAGTCTATGCAAAGACCAAGAAAAAGACCCAACAGCGTGGAAAAACTAAGCTGGACAAGCCTGTTTCTGCGGTTGAAAACGGCAAGGTGAAGCTTAAGCAAAAGCCCAAGCACGTGCGCCAAGCAGAAAGCGGGACGTGTGATTAGCCGCAAGAAACCCGTTAAGACTGTACAGCAATCTGCGAAAAAGGCAACGCAGGTGGCGAAGTCTGCAAAGAAAACCAAAGTGGCGGCTCAACGCGCCAAACGTGCCGTGCAACATTCAGCCAGTGCAATCAAGAAGATAGTGAAAGCCGTATGGAAAACTGTCAAGGCCACATATAAGACCATCAAGTGGACGGTCGTTGCCATTGCCGCTGGCGGTTGGTTGCGGTGGTCATTGTCATCGTTTTGGTGCTGGTGGGTGCATTGCTTGCTTCGCCCTTCGGCATCTTCTTTTCACGGGGCAGCGGTGGCGATGGCGCACAAGAGATATTCCTGCCGCAGGTGGTGCAACAGCTTAGTCAAGAGCATCATGAACGCATTGAAGAAGTGCAACAAAACAACGAGCATGATGAGCTGGTATTCGAGGGAAATGCGGCAATAGATTGGCCGCATCTGCACTTTGAGGTTATTCGCAATGGGGGCAGGGTTGATCCGATGATATATTTTCAGCGAGCTAGCTAGACAATCTCGCTGGAATATGTTATGATAAAAAGACGAGGTGATGCATGATGGCAAAGAAAAAACAGCACGGTCATTTTTGTCGTGTGTGCGGCGAGCGTAAAGCCAATGAGAAGTTTTCCGGCAAGGGTCACGCGGCGCATATTTGCAAAAATTGCGCCGCATTGCCACTTGCTGAACGCAATGCGCTAGAAACGGTTGGCAAAATCGAGCGCATGGCGGGTCGCTATCTCAATGAGAGTGACGTCAAATGGCTGCGCAAGCGGCTCAATGACGTGCAACAGGCTGCGCGGGAAGTGCATCACTTAAAAATCCAGCGTTATGAGCGTGGGCAGATAAGAAAAGGATTAACCGTTCGTTCGCTGGAATTCTTTCTGCGCGGCGAAGTTTGGGATGAGTACGGGGATGAAAGTTTTGTGCACGTGCGCATTTTCGCTGACCGCGACGGCGTGTAGCGATATTCAAAAAAACAGATTGTCGTTTAGTGAATTTGGCAAAAAAAAATAAAAAAAATGAATAATTTTAGCGAAAAAGATATTGACGGGATAAATTTGGTATGTTATAATTCAATAGAATTGCGCAATAGATAGACAATCGATCTTTAGAAAGTGAGTTTAAGCGTGCAACAATTGCTTTTAGACCTAGCCTATGCAATTTCGCCATACTGGTTTTTCGCGTTATCGCCATCATCTTTGTGTTGGTACTCGCTGTTATTAAACGCAAGTCATTTAACATATCAATAAAGGACTTTGTGTTTGGAACGGCGTTTGTTATCTCTGGCGTATTTATTGGCGCGACTGCGCTGTACTCGCTGGGGCAAATTCTAATGAATGGTAGACACCCCGAATTTTGGACTTGGGTGAACTGGAGTAGCATTTTACGCGCTGGAGGGCCATTATATGGGGCGGTATTGGGCGCGATTGGGATGGTATGCCTTTACGGGAAGCTGTTTCGACGTGACATTATTGAACTATTAAGCTTTTTATCGTTATCGTTTTTCGGGGCAAATTTTTTGACTCGCATGGGATGCTTGTTCGCGGGCTGTTGCTACGGCATACTACTGCCGAGCGGTGCACGCTTTCCGTATCAGTTAGTTGAAGGTCTTTTGTGTTTAGCGATTTTTATTGCGCTGCTTATTTGGCGGCCTGAACGAAAATATAAACAAGAAATATTGCCCTTGACATTGATTGCTTACGCCGTGATTCGCTTTGTGCTTGAGTTCTTTCGTGGTGACGCTGGACGTGGTGAATTTCTAGCCTTGTCATCCTCGCAGTGGATTGCACTTTTAATCATTGCGGCTATGGCGTTGTTTATGGTAGTGCAAAGGAATCGAGCTAATGAAGTATCTCCCTAATATTTTATCACTCTCTCGCATCGTGTTATCGTTGTTATTGATTTATATCGCTACCTTACATAGACCGACATTGTTTGTGTCATTGTATGCCATCACTGCTTTGACAGATATGCTAGATGGCATGTTAGCGCGTAAGTTCAAATGGCAAAGCGACTTGGGCGCAAAACTTGATGGCTTCGCAGATGTCGTGTTGGTCATTTCAATGTTGGTGATTGTTTTATGGATTTTGGAAATTCGTTTCTCAATAAGCGTTCTTGTGATGGTAGGCTTTGTTGCGTTACTCAAAGCGGTCAACATTTCATTCACTCGAATAAAGTTTCAGCAATGGGGAACCTTGCACACGGCTCTTATCCGTTATACAGCAATCCCGTTTTTTCTTGTTGGGCCATTATTGGTTTGGACAGGACATGCGTGGAACGCATTAGCCATAATTATTTTGATTGCTGTGTTGATAGCTGAAATGGAAGAAACGTTAATTTTAGCAATCTCAACTTATTATGATATGAACATCAAAACAGTTTGGCACGCCAAACAAAAACCACGTGGCCATATAATGCAACAAGCGCTGCTTTGTCGTATGAGATAAGTGACCCCAGCATCATCCGCTTTGTGGACGGCGTGGTGACTGCGTTACAAATCGGTACAGCCACTATCACTTTCACTGCGCAAGACGGTGGCGGTGCGATGGCTACCGCTTCCATTACCGTGGCTGAACCTCAGCTGATAACTAGCATTCGCTTGCCGGACGACAACATCACAATGTATGTGGATGATTATGTTGCGATTAATCCGATTGTGCTACCTGTGAACGCGGATAATCGCGAGCTTGAAGTGATTATCTGTGACCCCGAAATTGTTCAATATGAAGACGGTATGCTCATTGGTTTGGCTACCGGCACGGCAACCATCACCCTTGTCGCGTTGGATGGCAGCGGTGTGTACGCCACAGGCACTGTCACCGTGCAAGCCGTGCCGTTTGGTAGAGCCATGTTTGAGGCGTTTTCGGATAGTAGAAGTGGGTGTGGGAGTACTGCGGTTACTGGAGTAAGGATTGGTGTTAGAACCAATAACGAAACACGCCCAGTGTTGAGCAATGGGCAACCACGACCGTTTACGGTTTTCTACAACGCCACATCGCATGCTGATCACACAGTTCGTCTAACGGCAAATATATCTCCTTCCAGTGCTAGCAACTTAGATGTAACGTGGACTTCGGCGCAGGTGTTGAATACAGCAAATCCTTCGACGCTGCCAACCCCTTCAGGAACAGTAAACACCACTGGCGGCACGCAAACTAACCATATTACGGTGAGACCTCAGATAACCAATGCAAATAACAATGCTGGTCGATTCGTTCGTGAATATCGAGCCACGACAGCAGATGGTAGCTTTGTTGCTCGACAAATCGTAATTGGAGTTGCTCGCATATATCCCCACCAAACATACACGGCTCTCCGTGCCGTAGATGTATTCAGCGGTCCCTTTTCCTCCGAGCTGGCTACTTTCCCCCGCGTGGCCACGCTTAGCGCAGGTACACAAGTTTCACTGCGCGGACAATATAACAACGATTGGTTTTATATAACTTGGGGGAATAACAATTGGGGCTATGTGCGGTTGCGTGATGCTGGAAATTTTGGTCATCCGCGGCCAGAAATTAGACCCTCAAGTGACTGGAGAAATGCAACAACGCCTATTCCCGCGACTGGAACAGCCCGAGGTACAGCTCGGAGAGTTATATTTCATCACAACGCAGGAAGACCCTTGACTAGCACCACATTAGCCGATACGAGGGCGTATATTCGTGGCGTACATCCTGGCGGAACAGGTGACATTGCTTATCACTTCCTTATTGACAGAGCCGGACGAATTTGGGAAGGGCGGCCACTAAATCGTCGAGGTGCTCACACGAGCGGCTCACATGGCGGATTTCTCTATAATGATGACATTGGCGTAGCATTATTAGGAAACTATCACACTCACCATCCACAACACAATCAACATCAAAATCCAAACGCTGCGGTTCAACAGCTAACTCAAGCTCAAAGAGATGCGATGACAGCATTGAGCAGATATTTTTCTACTTCTATGAATCTGCAAATTGTGACCAATCAACCACACTCCCCTGTAGCGATGCATTTTGAGCTTCCAGGCGCTATAGCCACAGATTGTCCTGGAGTGAATGTCATTCCTTGGATTAGAGATACTCTTCGTCCACAAACGAACGCTTGGCTCAGACATCTTAGATAAGGAGACCGACTATGAAAAAAATGTTTTGTGCGCTTTTGATGCTTAGCTTTTGTTCAATGTTGTTTTTTTCTTGCACAACATTTAGGAGTGAGGAAGAATTACTATCCTTTGATGAATGGCAGCAAAGATGGGATTACTATCATGGAATCGGTGAGCGCCTAAGTTACGAAGAATGGCAAGAAAGATGGGACGACACCCAACGAGAGTGGGAAGAAAATAGGCTAGCACTTTTAGACTACAGATGCGGGGGCATCAATATGATAGAAATTATTGAAGATGAAACGGCACAGTTGATATTGGTGATAACTAATTGTGGATACTCGCCCATATGGAGTTATCGTGCAGATATGTTGGACACAGATGCTTGGGGCGATATGATAACCTCTGATTGGGGCGAAGTAAATATTCACGATTTAGGTTCTTTTAACGCTGAAGTGCACCTCTATCCAATCTTAGGTGAAAATCCGATTCTTCATCGACTATACCCCTATGGTGAAGTGAATGAATTTAGTCTCGTGCCTGTGGGATTTGAAGGCAAATTCAATATTCTATTTTCTTCGCAGGAATCAAGAGTCTTATCGATTTTTATCGGCTCCCATTTACCTATCAACATTGAAACGATTGAACGTGTAGGCGATGAAATTCCCTTCCCAAATAATCGCATAGAAATCCCTTTGGGGATATGGGTCTAAATCTATACTAAGGAGAAACTGTAATGAAAAAAGCAATATCCATAGTCGTATCATTAGTAATGTTATGCGCGGCATTCGCGCTTTTCGCAGGCGCATACAACGAAATATCTGTTGAGCACATTGCTGTGATTGCGGCAATTGAGGATTACAACCACGGCGGTCTTGGGCGGCTATACGCCACGTTTGATGAGGACACGATGACTGTGCGTGTAACCGGCGAAGTGGTTAGCGCTACACGCGGGCTTGTTATCCCCAACGATGAAATCACGGTGTTATGGCAAGCAAGACTAAAAGGTAGCACTGAAAATGGCGAAGCACTTGTATACTCCATGGGTGGTTTTGAAATGAACGATGGCGAAATCATCACGAATGACCTTGCAGTGCAAAGCGATTCTGTTTGGATGAATGGCGGGTTTATTTCTGCCACACAAGCAATCTATGCACGTGAGCTTCTTTCCATTTTTGATGGTGTGATCTCGGGTGACGTAACGCTTACTAACGGCAGCGAATTGCAAATCGCAGGCGGAAATCTGCAAGGCGTAATTACACTAAATAATCCACAGGCATATCTTGTGATCACAGGTGGCGTGATTGATGCCCCTGCTATTCATGCACACCGGCATGTGGAAATCTCAAACGCTCAAGTTGCGCTAGCTTGCACGCTGGGTTTAGAAAATACGATTGTTGCCCTATCGCAAAGCGCAGAAGTCAATTTTGAAGAATACCTAAACAATAATATCTTGTGGATTGACGATGTGCTGATGGTTCTTGGTGACGTGATGCTTACGCACGATGTGCTATCCGTTGAGTTAGGGCAATTGCTTTATATCTCAGCTGATGTTGAATTCGTTGGACTTGCAGGGCGGTGCAATGCTGATTGAAGGTGCCTTCACCTTAGCAGATGACGAAAGCGCAAGCGAATGGTATGGATATATCAACAGCGGAAATTTGCGCGAGTTGTCATATTCGGAGATGTTGGTATAATCAAGTCCCCAACTGGCTACACTGGATTTTGCGCTGGATTGCCTTTGGCTGGGCATGGATGTGCTGCTAATTTAATCGCGACCCCGCCACCTAAAAGTGGCGGGGTCTTTCCATCATCACTCCCTTTCCCTCACTCTCACTTGCCCACCTCGCTCTATTCTTGCTATGTTTTCACTATAGTTCGTGATGATTCATTTTCTGCTGAGTTTCGACGCATGGTTGGTGAATTTTCTACTGGCAAGGGTTGTTTTATTCGCTTCGAAGATAATTATGCTATTCGATTGGGGTGTTTCGTTAGTCATCAATGTAACACCTGATTGTCTACCTGCAATTACGGATGAAGTTATCCAAGCGGCTTACCAGCAAGGGCGTGAAGAAATGCAACATCGTAACCCTGAAGCAGTGGTTGCCACTCAACGCGGAAGTGCTTTTCATAATTGAAAAACAGGCGAAAGCTTTTACACTGTACAAACTGCTTACACGATGGGTAATGGGGTTTCTTGGGTTAGGCGGGGCAATCGTTGCTTTATTAAGCTATGTTTGGATGATGTTGACTATTTTTGGCGTTAGGTAAGGCGGCTCAGTATCGTCGTGCTGTTGTCTGCTTGGCAGCAATTTTCTACTTGGCTTGTACTCTTTTTAGTAACTATTATATGTAAGACAACGCTCCCGAAAGCCATCGAGCTTTCGGGAGTGATTATTTTATGCTTACATTAGTGCTGCAAAGCGCCGTTTACCCACTTCGCCCATGAAACGCCGAACCCACCTAACGCCTTATCTTTACGCTTCCGGCTATGCAGTACACGCAATTCCTCCTCCAGCGCATGTAATGTGCGTTGCTGTGCCAGCTTGTAATAATCACGATCAGTGTGCGGCAACCAGTTCGGGTCAAAGGCTAATTGCACGCTATCATCGTTCTCAAAGATAATCTTTGGGCTGCTGCGATTGCGCAACAGATTTGCATCACAGTTGAGCAAGACAACAATCGGGAACTCCAATCCTTTGGCCTTGTGAATGGTATACAGCGAAACCATGCCATGAAAGCGGTCACTG
>Ga0131853_10000472_pt1 | contig 73830 bp, 50 predicted proteins | sample TergutLab28metaG_FD_92764 | JGI IMG/M metagenome (GOLD analysis project Ga0131853, IMG submission 92764) | Labiotermes labralis P1 segment gut microbial communities from Petit-Saut dam, French Guiana - Lab288 P1 (version 2) (version 2) | ecosystem: Host-associated > Arthropoda: Insects >... | reverse complement strand
CAAGTCTTGGTAAGGTTCTTCGCGTTGCTTCGAATTAAACCACATGCTCCGCTGCTTGTGCGGGTCCCCGTCAATTTCTTTGAGTTTCAACCTTGCGGCCGTACTCCCCAGGCGGGATACTTAACGCGTTAGCTGCAACAGAGAGGGAATCTATACCCCCTCCGTTTAGTATCCATCGTTTAGGGCGTGGACTACCAGGGTATCTAATCCTGTTTGCTCCCCACGCTTTCGTGCCTCATCGTCAGTTATGGTCCAGTAAGTCGCCTTCGCCACTGGTGTTCCTCCTAATATCTACGCATTCCACCGCTACACTAGGAATTCCACTTACCTCTCCCACACTCTAGCAGGGTAGTTTTATAGGCAGTTCCATGGTTGAGCCACGGGATTTCACCTATAACTTACGCTGCCGACTACGCACCCTTTACGCCCAGTCATTCCGGATAACGCTTGCCCCCTTCGTATTACCGCGGCTGCTGGCACGAAGTTAGCCGGGGCTTTCTTACAGAGTACCGTCATTCTTCTTCCTCTGCGACAGAAGTTTACAATCCAAGAACCTTCTTCCTTCACGCGGCGTTGCTGGGTCAGACTTTCGTCCATTGCCCAATATTCCCCACTGCTGCCTCCCGTAGGAGTCCGGACCGTGTCTCAGTTCCGGTGTGGCCGATCACCCTCTCAGGTCGGCTACTGATCGAAGCCTTGGTAGGCCATTACCCTACCAACAAGCTAATCAGACGCGAGCCCATCTCTAACCAATAAATCTTTTACCCCTCCTAGATGCCTAGGTGTGGTCTTATGCGGTATTAGCATCCCTTTCGGGAAGTTATCCCCCAGTTAGAGGTAGGTTGCTCACGCGTTACGCACCCGTCCGCCACTAGCATTGCTGCTCGTTCGACTTGCATGTGTTAAGCACGCCGCCAGCGTTCATCCTGAGCCAGAATCAAACTCTAAAATTTGTATTTTAGCTCAAACATGTCATACTGACTGTTTGTATAGTACACAATAAATTGACTTTGTGTGTTTCTTTGACAGCTTGTACACTGTCAAAATTTATACCTTAATTTTATATGCTACCGTGAAAATAGCATATAACAACCCTAATCTGATTTGGGAAAATCAGATTAAGTTTACGCAATATAAAATGGCTAAATTTTATATCACGATTTCCTATTCACTTTTCAATGTACAAATTAAAGTGTTGTCTTTTTTAGTATTCTTTTGCAAGTGTAATACTACATTCGCTAGACCCAATTGCCACAACCTCAAAAAGGGGGGATTTTTGGGGACAACTGTATAATCTTATCACATCTAAAAAAACTCGTCAATACTTTTTTAAAAAAAACTACTTCCAATTTATGGAAATTTTTGTGAGCTTTTGTAAAACTTTGCCGAATAATAAGGGTAACGATAAATTTATTTTAAATAGCATCAAACATAAAAACAACTTTCTGTCGTCTAAACAACCCAAAACCTATCTATTAAAAATAAAAAAATGTCCACCAAATTTAGCGGACATTTTTTTATAGATTTAGGAGTTTATTTAACTCCCCTATTATTAAACAACATAAGTTTTAATTATTAGACTTATTCAATAAATAAATGGTTGTATAATGAGCAGATTTTTTAGGACAAAAATGAGCACCGAAACGAGGCAATACTAGAGGTATTACAAGTGGAAGTGGAGTTTTTAAACAAAAAAGATGACGATAGACACTCGCATATTTATTTATTGATAAAGTCTATTGAACAAAAAGAATAATTAAAGCAACAATTGTAACAACTATAGATATTGCGGCCATAGCCATTGTTGCGATAAACTTAGTTTTGTTATGCGATCTGCCTCTCCAACCATTAAAAATAGCAGGAATGCTAGAAAGGAGGTCAACAACAATGAACATAGCACCCCACAAAGGTTCGAGTTCAAACGCAGTAACAACTAATATAGTAATAACAGCAAGAATTAAAGAACCAATACCGTTATATAAACCATTGGTTGCCCATTTAGCTACCTGAGCATTTCGTTGTTCCTGAGCAAATTGCTCACTATTTTGTTCGTTTGGCATTCCACCCCAAGATGATTGTTGATTATCATTTTGATTAGCTTGCCCCCAGTTATTATTTTCTGAGCCAAATTGCCCATTTTGGCTGTTTTGAGTGTTAGGATTGCTTGCTCCGCAAGCCCAACAAACTTGCCAATTTTCATCGTGTTGTGCAGCACCACAACTTAAACATTCATTCATAAAGTTTATATACTCCTTTGCATCAATTTTGATACCGTATTAGTATATCATTTTTATAATTAGCCGTCAATAAAAAAATATCTTTTTTATAATGCCTAAATAGCAATCTATCGTTTCTAATTTTATATAAATATATTAACGATTCCCAATACAATCAATAGCAATCCACTCAACCACGATAAATCAATTTTACTTTTGCTTCTAACCTTTCGTCCTAAAAAACTACCCAGATACAAAAACGCAATTCCAAATATAAGCGATAATCCTATTATCCAATATATACCGCCACCCGCCAATCCTGCACCTAACCCTACCGTAAGGCTGTCTATGCTAAGTATTACCGCTAGACCTACTGCTTCAGCCAATGATAGCACTTTGGATTTATCTTTATCCGCCTCAATTGGGTCGGCATAAATATTAAGCATAAACTTTAACGAAAATAACTTAAAGTTTATTTTTTTATCCAAACCGTTATGCCGTCTTATATACCCTTTTATAAGACTGTCGAACAACTTTACTAGCCCCACGGTTATTAAAATTCCTGATGCAATATAGGTTGCAACATCAACCGGAATAAATTGAGCAAATGCCCAACCAAGTAGTAATGCCACAGCTAAAACTGCCGTAGTTATAAAGGCAATAACAATGCTAGACTTAATCGGGATTTTTATCCCTTCTGCCCCAAACGAAAAGCTGGCGACAAGTGCATCTAAACTAAGCGCTACCACAAGCACAATTGCTTGAACAAAAAACATAATATCGTATGTCAGTATGTAGTCCCCCTACCACTAGACATTTTATGCCTAATATTAAATTATGGTTCTAAAGCAATTAAAGTTTGATCGTATAAAAATGATAAAAATTCATCTACCGTAGGCATACTACCGTCTTTAGTTATCAAACGCATATTTATATTACCCGAATTATACGCATCAGCTATCGAAATTTCAATATCTTTACGCACTTCTTCAGTTACCGTACCGTTTGCTAAAGCAATCATTTCAAGATATTTATCAAAATCTGTTTCATTATTTTTTTCTGTTGCAAAGTTCATAATATTCTCCTTAATGGCTAGCTGTTTTCAGCTAGCCACTTCTATTATGCTTGCCGAAAACGGCAAAGTCAACTATTTTTGCCGAAAACAGCCAATAATATTTATATGGCTGTACAAAATTTAGATACTTATAAAACTACATTTGCTGAAAGACTAATAGAACATCTCGATGGAAAAAGCATATCAGCTTTTAGTAAAACACTTGGTATTCCTGGGCGTACTCTTAATTCTTGGATACAAAAAATAACTACTCCTCGAATGGAATATTTAATTTTGCTTGCAAAAGAACTCCGTTGTTCGATTGATTATTTAGTAGGTTTAGAAGATTAGCAAATGGAAGAAAATAACTTATTAAATCTCAAAAAAGAAATAGGCGAACGAATTAAAGAAAGCAGAAAATATGCAAATATGACACAGTCTGAGGTTGCAAAAATTTTGCGTATGACACAACAACAATACAGTCGGTTTGAAAACGGCGTTTTTGAATTATCATACTCAGATTTAATACGAATTTGTAAACTTTACAAAGTTTCTGCTGATTATCTTTTAGGGTTAGAAGATTAACTAATATGCAAATATAAAATTAAAGTACAAAAAATGGCAATAGATAGAAATGTCTACTGCCTTTTTTATTATGTGCGGGCGACAGGTTATCGCCCCTATAATTTAGCTGTTGTAAATTTACTTTATAATTATTTTTTGTTTAACTGTAGTGGTAGTACTCTATCGCCCAAGTTTATTAAAAAATCACTCTAATATGCACTTTTTTGCCTTTGTGTAAAATAAATTCATTTTCTTTAGTGAAGTTAGCTATCATTTGCTCGTGCGATACTACCTTTTCTTCGCCGATTTTTACTCCACCGCCTTGTATTAGTTGACGGGCTTCGGACTTGCTTTTTGCTACACCGCTTAAAATCATTACATCTATTATTGTTGTATTACCACTTGCTACAATCTCGACACTCGGCATTTGGCTAACATCTCCACCGCCGAAAGCCGAAAGTGCTTGCCTTTCTGCTTCTAAAGCCGATTCTTCGCCGTGTACTAATTTTGTAACCTCAAACGCTAATCTTGCTTTTGCAGCATTCAACTTCTCTCCACTTACCGCTGTTAGCTCCTCTATCTCATCAAGCTCCATAAATGTAAGTAGCTTTAAGCACTCCGCTACCTTAGCATCCTCGACATTTCTAAAGTATTGATAAAACTCATACGGAGTAGTTTTATTAGCATCTAACCAAAGCGCTCCTTTTTGAGTTTTACCCATTTTTTGTCCGTCGCTAGTTTCAAGTAGCGTAAAAGTCATAGCGTAAGCGTCCTTTTTTTCGTGCCTCCTAATTAAATCGGCTCCCGCTAAAATATTACTCCACTGGTCATTACCGCCTAATTGCAAGCAACAGCCGTACTTTTTATAAAGCACCAAAAAATCATACGCCTGCATAAGCATATAATTAAACTCCAAAAAATTAAGCCCCCGCTCTAGCCTCGTCTTAAAGCAATCCGCCGTAAGCATTTTATTTACCGAAAAGTTGATGCCAATATCACGAATAAAATCGACATAATTAAGTGATAACAGCCAGTCGGCATTGTTAACAATTTGTGCGGGATTTTTGCCATCAAAACTAAAGAAACGCTCCATTTGCTTTTGGAATGCCGAAACATTATTAGTGATGATTTCCTTAGTCATCATTTGGCGCATATCTGTGCGACTACTTGGGTCGCCAATCATAGCAGTACCGCCACCGATAAGCACCAATGGAGTATGCCCCGCTCTTTGCATATGAGCCATTGCCATAATGGGAATATAATGCCCTATATGCAAGCTATCAGCAGTCGGATCAAAGCCCACATAAAACGGGATTTTTTTGTTGTCGAGTAGTTTACGCAAATCTTCTTCATAAACCGTTTGCTTAATAAATCCCCTAGCATAAAGGATATCTAAAATATTTTCATTTTTTTGATTTTTATTTTGTATTTTCATAATTGTTTTAAATTTTATTTAACCAAATTTAGGTTTTCGAATTTTTCTTGCACATATTTAAAATTATAGCTAACACAACAAGAAATGCTACGGGAACTATCAATATTATAAGCAATCCGTATTCCCATATGCGTAAAATAGCTAAAACTGCAAGTAACACATAAAGTATACCTAAAATATGATTTATCATCTGACACTTTAATGCTAATTTACTTACAGAATTTTTATATTCATTATGTTCTAAAAGGCTTTCTTCAAAAGTATTTCTTTTATCCCAATACTTATTTAACGAACGGAATACAACGACTTTTAAAAATCCTTTTAATTTACATGTCTTTTTGTTAAGTGTTTTTTGATAGTAATCAATTTTTACTATTACGCTATATGAAATAAGAAAAAAAATTAAATACGGCAATAAAGCAAATACAGTAATTATTGTTATTAGTCTAGCACAACCAGCTCCCGCACCTAACATATTTTCAGTTTCTCCTTTTGATTTTTATTTTGTGTTTTAGCGTTGCCTAAATATATTAATTTACTTTGTTTATATAATATTAACTTAGCATATCTAAATTACTTCGTTGAGTGTCTTATTCTTATAGTTCCTAACCACTCTCTTCTTTGAAGTGGGAAGCGCAAAAACGGAACAAGTTCGTTTCGGTTTTGATAAATTTTATAAAAAGGTATTATGAGTTAAACACTTCGCCTAGCACCCTTATTCCTTGTTCTATTCTTTCGGGAGTTTCGGCACTGTAATTTAGGCGAAGAGTGTTTCTACCGCCTTTTTCGGCAAAGAATGCTGTGCCGTTAATGTAGGCTACTTTATTCTCTAAGGCTTCATTAAACTTTAGAACAGTATCTACGCTTGTATCAAATTCGCCCCAAACAAAAAGTCCGCCCTGTGGAGTTGTGTGCTTAAAATTTTTAGGCATATACTTTTTGATAGCAGAAAGCATAATATCCCGCTTTTCTTTATATTTCGGAATATTTTTCTCTACTGTTTTTTTAACTAAATTTCGCTTTAGAATCTCTGATAAAATCATTTGCGACAAACTGGGTGTATGCAAATCGCTGCCCTGCTTAATAAATACCATTTTTTCTAAAACCTCTTCTTTTGCTATAGAAAAACCCATTCTAAGCCCAGGCGAGATTGTTTTAGAAAAACTAGCCGTATAAATAACTTGACCCGTAGTGTCTAGACTTTTAATGCTTGGTAAATGCTCGCCTTCGTATCTAAGCATACTGTATGGATCGTCCTCTAAAATAACAACTCCGTATTTTACACACAATTCTAAAATCGCCTTGCGATTCTCTAAGCTGTAAGTTCTGCCCGTCGGATTAGAAAAAGTTGGCACAACATATAAAATTTTAGGCTTTGTGGAAACAATCTTTTTCTCTAAATCTTTAAGGCAAAGTCCATCATTTTTAGATTTAATTCCAATCGCTGTAGCACCGTGAGATTTAACCATCATAAGCACTGATAGATATGTAGGATTTTCTACTAAAATACAATCGCCTCTATCTAAAAATGCCCTAAAGGCTAAATCTAACCCTTGCTGACCGCCACTTATAACAGTAAGATTAGACACGCCAATATTGTTTATACCAAAATTTTTAGCATACTCTACAAGTTGTTCTCTAAGCTGTGGTGTACCCTCGGTTATACCATACTGAATAGCTTGTCTGCCTTTAATGCTATCACTTAGTATTTCATTAGTAATCTCAGCGATTTCCTCTAGGGGCAAAGCATCGCCGGCCGGCACACCACCTGCAAACGATATAATATCTTTATTAGCTAGAATCTTAAAAATCTCTCTAGTTGCCGTGCTAGACAATCCGTCTAGTCTCGTACTTAATTTATCTTGTATGTTTATCATTTTTATTAAATAATATTGCTATGCTTTTTTATAAGATTCGAGCAACAAAATATTCCCCTATATTTAGCAACCGCTAGCACAGGTAAACCAAAGCATTACTATAAAAAAAGACATTGAAAAACCTAGCACCATAAGAATTAACCTAGGCATCATACTTAAAAAACCAGCACGAATAAGACGACGGCGTTCTCTTTTGGAAAGTTGAATTTGACTACCAGGATTATCTTTATGCTTATCATAGTAACGCATCCCCGGCACATTCATATTAGTGTAACTAATGCCGGGGTCATCAAATACTTTCTTTTCCTTTTTTGATTTTTTTTGATTTTCCGCTGTTGGAGTTCCCATTTGCGGAATTTCGTTTTGGTTTTGATTTTCGTTTTCCATAAATAAGTGCGGGCGATTACTACTTGCCGAAATAATTTTAACTACAAACTACAAAATTTGGACTTTGTCAGTTGTAGTTTGTAATTTTTAATAAAGATGACAAGCCACCTTATGCCCCGACTCATATTCTTTATATATTGGTACTTGAGATTTACAAATTGGCTTAGCCTGTGGACATCTTGTATGAAATTTACAGCCACTAGGAGGATTAGCAGGCGATGGAATATCACCCTTTAAAATAACACGATTCATATGATGATTTGGGTCTGGCACAGGAACAGCCGAGAAAAGTGCCTTTGTATACGGATGAAGAGGGTTAGCAAATATCATTTCTTTGGGTCCTTCTTCTACCATACTACCTAAATACATTACCCCAACACTGTCGGAAATATGCTCTACAACTGACAAATCGTGAGAAATAAAAAGATAAGTAAGATTTTGCTTTTGTTGTAAATCCTTCATTAGATTTATAATTTGAGCTTGTATAGAAACATCTAGTGCCGAGACAGGCTCATCACAAACAACTAATTTGGGCTTTAAAGCTAACGCTCTTGCTATACAGATACGCTGACGCTGACCGCCACTAAACTCATGCGGATATCTAGTAAAATACCTAGGCGATAATCCACACATCTCCATAACAGAAACAATATAATCTTTGTACTGGTTTTGCGGTACAATATTATGTGCTTTAACACCCTCTCCTATAATCTCGCCAACAGGTAAACGGGGCGACAAGCTAGAATATGGGTCTTGAAATATTACCTGAAAATTAGGACGAAGCTGACGAAGGCTTTCGCCTTTAGTTTCTCCAATATCATGCCCGTCTATAAAAACCTTACCTTCGGTTATAGGATATAATTTTAGAATCGTTCTGCCTAAAGTTGTTTTACCGCAACCCGACTCTCCAACAATACCCATAGTTTTTCCACGCTCTATCCCCAGTGTAACATCGTCTACAGCTTTAAGATATGCCATAGGTTTACCAAAAAAATTAGTTTTTACAGGAAAATACTTCTTTAATTTTATAACTTTAAGAATATAATCCTTATCTGCACCAAAAAAGTTTTTAGATTCATTTCCAAATTGCCCCTCGATAATTTGGTCTATTTGCTGATTTGTTAATTGATTTATCATTATTTTTTATCCCCTTTGCTTTCTTTGGTTGATTTAACCTTTTCGTATTCGGCTTGTTTGCGTTTATAGTTATGACACGATACCTGATGAGTCGGGCTAATTTGCACAAGCTCCGGATAGTCACCTTTGCAGACTTCAGTACGGTATTTACATCTTTCGTAAAAATAACAATGTTTCGGCATGTTTATTGGATTTGGTACTTGACCCGGTATACTATAAAGTTTATCAGTGTTACCACCGACAACGGGTTTAGATTTTTGTAGCCCTAGAGTATATGGATGAAGCGGAGTATCAAAAATCTCAAAAACCGTACCTTTTTCTATAACACGACCGGCATACATAACTACAACATAGTCCGCCATTTCAGCGATAACACCTAAATCGTGAGTAATAAGCATAATGCTTGTGCCATGTTCTTTTTTAATGTTTCTAAGTAATTCTAAAATTTGCGCTTGAATTGTAACATCCAATGCTGTAGTCGGCTCGTCTGCTATAATTAGTTTTGGATTGCAACTTAACGCCATTGCTATCATAACACGCTGACGCATACCACCCGACAATTGATGAGGATAAGATTCGTACACTCTTTCTGCCATAGCAATACCAACTAAGCCAAGCATTTCTAAACAACGCTCTCTGGCTTCTTCTTTAGTAGAACCGGGAGTATGCTCTAAAACAGCCTCCCTAAGCTGATACCCTATTGTAAAAACAGGATTAAGACTGGTCATAGGCTCTTGGAAAATCATAGCAATTTCCTTACCTCTAATCTTACGCATAGCATCTATTGGCATTTTAGCAATGTTAAAGGTTTTATCCTCCATCTCGAACATCTTAAACCCATGTTCGTCCCTTGCTTGTTTATCACAGGTTGTAAAAGCACCTGTTTTTTTATCCACTATAGGAGTGCCATATTTATCTGTAGCAACCTCTGTTAAAGTAGTGCCAAAATCATCGCAAGCCATGATCGGAATTAACTTTTTATTTTCGTCTTTTTTATAGTCCTTTAACTTAAAACGGATCTCTCCCTCTACTATTTGACCTTGAGGACCCGCCACAAGCTGTAGCATTGATAAACTAGTAACCGATTTTCCACATCCGGACTCACCCACTACACCAACGGTACTACCACGAGGTACATTAAAAGATACGCCGTTAACCGCTTTAACAACACCTACATCGCTATAGAAATAAGTATGCAAATTATCGACCTCTAAAACATTGCTCTCGTCTAATAGAGTAGTTGTATACTCCTCTTCTTTTACAAATTTGCGTTTTTTCAACTTTTCAAACTTTGAAATTTCCGCATTATTGCTTTTAGCTATAGCTTTTAGTTCTTTATTACTAACAAACTGACTGCCTTTTTTCTTTTTAGTTGTATTTTGCTCCATAATAGCTCCGCTTTTATAGTTCATAGTGCTTAGTGCATAGGGCATAGTGATTTGGTTATTTTTTAGTGTGCTTCAATGCTTCAAAAATAAATTACATTTATTATTTACTATAAATTAAGTCCTTCACTATGCCCTATGCACTAAGCACTATGAACTAAAGAAAAAAGGGCTACCAAAAAAATATGGTTTGCCCCAATGCACAGTAATCAATTATACACTAAAAATTATATTTAGTCAAGCACGAATTTTTTGAAAAATTTAATTTGCAAACTCAAAAAACATATGCTAAAATGGTGTCATTATGAAAACAAAAATCGGCAACATTATTGTAGGTCAATCTGGTGGTCCGACAGCTGCAATAAATTCTAGCCTAGCGGGCGTTTATCAAACGGCAAAAGAACTAGGTGCTAGTAAAATTTATGGCATGCTTCACGGTATAGAGGGACTATTAAAAGACGACTATATAGACCTTAGCGATTATCTAAGAACAGATCTAGATATAGAACTACTAAAAAGAACTCCATCGAGCTTTTTGCGTTCTTGTAGATATCGCCTGCCCAGCGTTGGCAAAGACGAAGATACATACCGCAAAATTTTTGCTCTACTCAAAAAGCTAGATATTCAAATCTTTCTTTATATCGGCGGAAACGATTCTATGGATAGTATCCAAAAACTTAGTGAGTATGCTAAACGCATCGGTAGCAACATCAGGTTTATGGGTAGCCCTAAAACTATCGATAACGATTTAGCAGAAACCGACCATACACCAGGCTTTGGTAGTGCGGCAAAATATATTGGCACAGCACTTAAAGAAATTATAACAGATGCTCATGTGTATGATATGAATTTTATTACTATTGTAGAAATTATGGGACGAAACGCAGGTTGGCTAACCGCCGCTAGCGCTCTATCCCGTATGGAAGACTGCCCGGGACCGGATTTAATGTATCTACCAGAAATCGCTTTTGATGTAGAGGCTTTTTTAGCTAAAACCAGAGAATACCGTAAAACAAAAAAATCCTTTGTAGTAGCTGTGTCCGAAGGCTTAAAAACAAAAGAAGGCAAGTATGTTTGCGAATTAGGTGCAAGCGATTCTAAATCACTTGACGCTTTCGGACATGCTCAGCTATCGGGAACTGCTAATTATCTATCAGCCCTTTGCGCTAAGGAATTTAAATGTAAAACCCGCGTAATAGAGTTCTCTACCCTGCAACGCTGTGCCAGCCACATAGCATCGCATACCGATATTACGGAAGCCTTCCAAGCAGGCGGCTTTGCATTAAAAATGGCAGCTGAAGGTCATAACGCTCAAATGGTTATTATAAACCGCCTATCTAACGAACCGTATGCTGTAAATTTTATTGCTAAAGACATAGATAAAATAGCCAATATCGAAAAAAAATTCCCTATAGAATGGCTGACTCACGATAGAGATTTAGTTAAAAAGGAATTTTTAACTTACTGCCGTCCGCTTATTCAAGGCGAACTTACTCCAATGATGGTAAACGGCTTGCCAAGACATAAGTATTTGAGGATTTAGCTTTTATTGTAATTGATTTATTATAACTACCTCTAGTCTTTGACATATCCCATAAAAGAACACCCCTTAGATTTTTTTAATCTAAGGGGTGTTCTTTTCTAATTATTACTTGTAAACTACTACCAAAACCAGCTCATATCTTGATAATTTGCTTCTATTCTAGACCAAGCACTAACAATAGCACCTCTACGGACTACATTCCAAGAAACATTAACTCCATCGGGAAGTTCATCTATTATCATATCAATATATCTTTCTTCTTCCTCTCTCATCTCTGTATAGGCCTCTCTAGCATATTCCTCTGAGTAAAAATACACGATAAAAGCAAATTCCATCCAAACTCTACCGTTCCAAATAAACTCATCATCGTACCAGTTATCTTCGTCATCATAAAGAGCATCAAGTTGCTCTTCTGTCATACTCCATCTTTCGGCTTCAATCTCAAAAATAACTCCGTCTATAGGGTCATCTCTATCGTCCCAATACGACACATCCCAACCAGCATCTTTCATAGCCTGCACTTGGGCATCGGGGTCTCGGTTAGGGTTACTGACTAATCTTGGCATTCCACCGCCGCAGGCAGTTAAAAATACCATTGATAATAACAATGTAGCTACTGCCAAAATTGTTATTAGTTTCATTTTTGTTTTTTTCATTATTTTTTGCTCCTTTATAGTAAATATGTAAATATTTACTTATTTAGATTATTATATTGCTTTATATATAAAATGTAAAGCAAAAAAAGTTATTTATTTCTCTCCTCTATCTGTTAATCTAACTTTATTAGCACTCGCCCGCCTTATATCATCGCTCATAGCGGCGTAATGTTTTTTGGTGGTGTTGATATCTTTATGTCCTAAAATATCGGCAACAACATATATATCACCTGTTTCTCGATATAGGTTTGTACCAAAGGTGCTTCGTAGTTTATGCGGAGATATTTTTTTTAAGGGAGCAGCGTAGCTAGCATATTTTTTTACTAAGTCCTGAAGTGCTCTAACGCTTATGCGGTTACCTTGCATAGATAAAAATAACGCTTCATTATCTTTTATCTTAATACCAAATTCGGTTTTTTTATTTATTTCTCCGTTGTCCCCCGCTACTAATCCTTCTTGAACAGCTAACCATTCTAAATAATCCATAAGGGCATCCCGCACCTCATAATTAAAATACAAAATACTTGTTTCGCCACCTTTTCTAATAACTCTAAAAGCATTTGCCTCAAAATCTATATCACTGCGGTTTAAGCCGACACACTCACTTATCCTAATCCCAGTGCCAAGCATTAGCATTAAAATCGCCACATCTCGTTTTTTTGTGATTGAATGATACGCTTTTTGATGCTTAGTTAAACCATCCGCACCATCTGCACCATTTATAATTTTTACAACTTCATCTATTTCTAATCTGGTAATCGGTTTATTATGTACTTTAGGCAAATCCACTTTAGCCGTAATGTTTTCGGGCAGCTTATCTCGTTTATAATAATATTTAAAAAAGCTTCTAAGAGTGCTTAGCTTTCGCTCCTTGGCCGCCGCTCCGCAGCTACTCTTTTTGCCGTCAAAAGTATAATTATTAAGATACATCAAAAACCGTTCTATATCAAAAACAGTTAAATCTTTTAAGTCTAAAATTGTTATATCGCTAACCGCTATCTTACCTTTACATAAAGTATTCGCCATAAAATCAAAAAAAATCCGCAAATCAAAAGCATAGTTAAGCCGAGTCAAGCTACTCGTCCTCATAGCAACACCAACAAAAAATTCAATACAAAATCTAGGCAACTCGTCAATCAGTCCCCTAAGTCTTAATTCACTTTTTTCGTTTCTGTCTATATGAAAATTGGACATTTTTATTTGTTGAAAATCGAAACAGTTTCTTCTATAAAATCAAAAATAGATAGATGTCGTCTACTCAAAATAAAATCGTATGAATGATCAGAATTACTATCCGAAATTTTCACCCAAAAAATAATAATATTTTTATATCTATGTGTATCTTGATAAGAAGAAAGACTTCTTTCTGCTTGTGTATGATGTTTTAGATTAAATTGCGGTATATCTATATTTTTGAAAAAAAGTTCAGCATTTCTTTGTGTGTCAAAATAAGCAAAAACTGCCATTTCCACCTCTCTTACTCCTATTCTAATTATACTCATAATAAAAGTAACACTATCTATAGTAACGCCATTACTAACTCTATTATTTATAGTTTCGCTTATACTATAAAATCCGCTTATTCCCTCCCAACCATTATCTCTAAGTGTTTGCACTTGCTCATAAGGACATTCATTAGGTGCTCTAAGTTCATCTGGCATTCTATATCCGCATCCAACTAAAAACAATATTGCCCCTATTAAACAAAACACCGTACAAATTGTTATTAGTTTGTTTTTTCGATTTTTCATATGAGTTTTATCTCCCTTTAGATTACAACAAGAATAACAAAAAAATAAAGCCTCGTCAAGTGATTTGACTTTTTATATTCATATCGCTTATACTACAATTATGCTTCTTGTGGACGACATAAAACGAAAATATGATAAATTGGCGGTGCTGTTTAATGAAACAACTACAGCACTTAATGTTGGCGAATTAGAGAAAAAATTTGCTGAACTTACTAAACAACAGGAAAATCCCGATTTATATAAAGACCAAAAGCTAGCACAAAAGATTTTGGTTGAGCTTAGAGCAGTTGAAAAACAGCTGGCTCAAGTTAGTGATATAAAAAAGCGTTTAGCCGACTGCTTAGAGTTTATTGATTTAGTTAGCCTAGAGGGCGATGAAAGCTTTTTGAGTGATGTCGAAAACTCGCTTAACTCTCTTGAAACGGAATTAGAGGCTCTGCAACTAACTACTCTACTTAAAGGCGAATACGATAGCAATAACGCTATCCTATCACTCCACGCAGGGGCAGGCGGCACCGAGGCTCAAGATTGGGTTGAAATGCTATATCGGGCATATAAAATGTATGCCTCTCATAACGGCTTTAGTGCAACCGAATTAGATTATTTAGTCGGCGATATGGCGGGCATAAAATCGGTAACATTTATGGTTAGCGGACTTAATGCCTACGGTTATCTAAAAGCCGAAAAGGGCGTACATAGGCTTGTGCGAATCTCCCCTTTTGATGCTAACGCTAAAAGACATACCTCGTTTGCTAGCCTTGAGGTTATGCCGGAGATAGAAAACGATACTACTATCGTGCTAAAGCCCGACGAGTTAAAAATCGATACCTACCGAGCAGGTGGAGCGGGCGGTCAACATGTAAATAAAACAGACAGTGCCGTTAGAATAACTCATTTGCCGACAGGGATTGTGGTTAGTTGCCAAAATGAAAGAAGTCAGATTCAAAACCGAGAAACCGCTACTAAAATGCTAATTAGTAAATTAGTAGAAAAGCGTGAGAGAGAAAATCAAGAAAAGTCGGCATCTATTAGCGGTACTCTTAAAAAAATCGAATGGGGCAGTCAAATACGCAGTTATGTTTTTCAGCCCTACACTATGGTAAAGGACCACCGCACAGGATACGAGGTTAGCGATGTAGCAGGCGTTATGAATGGTAAATTTGAAGGTTTTATATTTGAGTACCTAAAGCGTAGTAATGCCTAACACATATAAATTTATAAAAAAACTCCTTGTTACAAATTTGTTTAACAATGAGTTTTTAATATCAATAATTCCTAACTTAAGAGCCCTACCATTTTATAAAGCTCTTTATTAAAACGCTTTTTCATCTCTAATCCAGCATCTATATCTACATCTATAAATTTATTATTTTTTATACCTACTATACGATTGCCGATGCCTTTTTCTAATAACCTCACAGCATGAATACCAAAATTTGTTCCTAAATATCTATCTCTACTACTTGGTGCTCCGCCTCTTTGCATATGCCCAAGCACTGTAGCACGCACATTCATCTTAGTTTTGGCTTTTATAATCTCAGCAAAACTCTCGGCTTTACCAACACCCTCAGCAATAATTACAATTCCACTTAACTTACCTCGCTCTTTATTTTTGATTAGTTTAGAACAAATCGCACTCATATTAAACGGAACTTCCGGAATTACCACAACTTCTGCACCGCCACAAACACCTGTATAAACAGCTATATCACCGCAATTTCTGCCCATAACTTCAACAACTGCAACTCGGTCATGACTCTCCATTGTGTCTCTAAGTTTATTTATCGTTTCTAAAACCGTATTACAAGCCGTATCAAAACCCAAAGTATAATCCGTATACGCTAAATCATTATCAATAGTGCCGGGAATTCCAATCGCTGGAAATCCACGGTTACTAAGTGCTCTAGCACCGCTAAAAGACCCGTCTCCACCAATAACAATAAGACCTTCTATGCCCTCTTTTTTCAGAGTTTCAATGGCTTTTATTTGAACTTCCGCTTTTTTAAAATCAGGACATCTCGCCGTTTTTAATATAGTCCCGCCTTTTTGCAAAACATTAGAAACACTACGAGGAGTCATTTCTATAAAATTACCCTCAACTAAACCTTGATACCCTCTTTCTATGCCAACTACCTGCATACCAGAGTTAAGTCCGTATCTAACCACCGCCCTTATGGCAGAATTCATTCCCGGTGCATCGCCACCGCTTGTTAATATCGCTATTTTTTTCATTTTTTTATTGTCGTTAAACTTTACAAAATATTTTTGTTTCAGTTCCAACCTTATTACTGTCATTAGGTTTAAAATTAAAAGAAATAAGTCAACAATTTCTCATTTCTAATTAACCTACTCCCTAAAAACCTACTCTACCAGCTCGTCTAAATTAAGACTAAAGCTATTGATAAAATTATCCAAAAAATATTTAACAGTTTTATCGCTAACATTATCCAGTATATCAGCGGTGGTTTTTTTTGCAACTAAAAAATCATTGTTTCCGCTTGATGTTTCCTCTATACATTTAATTAGTGCCGAAATTTTATCGGCAAATTTTACTAACTGATATTCTCTAGAATTTTCATAGGGAACTAATAGGTTTTGATATGCTGGTTTTAGCTTCTCGGGCAAATGTGATAACAATTGTTCTGCCGCATCTTTTTCAGCCTCGCAATAAGCATTTCGCATAGCCTCGCTACGGTACTTTACAGGGGTTGGCATATCACCGGTTAGCACCTCTGTAGCATCGTGATAAAGTGCAATGCTACTCGCCAAATTAGCATCGGTATCTAAATCAAACACCTCTTTATCTATTAACCCCAGAGCATTAGCAATAATAGCCGTTTGATAACTGTGCTGACTAACGGATTCGTTTTGACGATTATGCATAAGAGACCATCGATTTATTAGCTTTTGCCTATTTATAAAAGCAAAAAAGTTATGAGTTATTATATTGTTTTTTTTCATATTTATTTCTTAATACTCACACTAATTCCGTCACCGATATTTAGAAATTCGGTATGTAGGTCGGGGTCTTGTTTTAGTAATGCTCTAAATTCTTTAATTTTTAGAAGTATTTGAGGACTAAAGTTTGAGTGCTTAAGCGATTGTACATTATCTGTTACAAGAGTGCCACTTTTTGTTAAAATCGATTTTAAATGTGATAATAATTTTGGATATTGATTTTTTGCTCCGTCTAAAAAGATAAAGTCAAATTTTTGTGTGTTGCTTTCTAAAAACTCAAACACATCTGCATTGATTATTTTTACTCTATCTGTTACACCCGATTTAGTAAAAGTATCTGTTGCTATAATAACTCGATTAAGACTTCTCTCTATAGTGATTAGATTTGCTTTAGGGCTAGCCAAAAGCATAATAATTCCACTATAACCGATTGCTGTGCCAATTTCAAGAATATTTTTAGGTTGTTTTTCACTAACTATTTTTGCCAAAAATTTCGCTGTAGCCTTATCTACAATAGGAATATCGTCTTTTATGGCAAGTTGTTCCAAAGCATTTAATAAATCATTTATATCGTTAGTCATTTTTTATAATTTTTGATTGTTTTTTTGACTGTTTCTACTACATTATTCACCGTAAAGCCGTAAATATCGAAAAGCTGTTCTGCGGGAGCGGATTTTCCAAATGTATCCATTGTAACAAGCCCTCCGTCTAAACCGACATATCTATGCCACGATAAAGAACTACCTGCTTCTACCGCTACTCTAACTCGCACACTATTTGGCAGTATACTCTCTTTATATTTTGCGGTTTGTTTTTCGAAAACTTCCATACACGGCATACTTACAACTCGACAGTCTATTCCGCTTTCTTTAAGTATTTTTTTAGCTTCTACCGCTAAGCTAATTTCGCTACCACTTGCCATAAGTATGCAAGCAGGAGTTTCATTTTCACTATGTTCTAATATATAACCACCTTTAAGTGCCTCTTTAGAAGTTCTCATAACAGGCGGTAAGTCTTGACGGCTTGTCACTATAACTGTTGGACCTTCTTTAGTATATGCTGTAGCATAAGCAGCTGCAACTTCTACTCCGTCGCTAGGTCTCCAAACTCTAACTCCCGGAATACTTCTAAATGATAATACCTGCTCTACAGGTTGATGAGTCGGACCGTCCTCACCGACTCCGATACTATCGTGAGAGAATATATAAATAACATTAAGTCCCATTAAACTACTCATTCTAACAGCATGCTTTAAATAATCGCTAAACACTAAAAATGTAGCACAGTAGCTAAAAAATCCACCGTGAAGAGCTATCCCGTTACTTATCGCCGCCATAGCGTGTTCTCTAATACCAAATTGAATATTGCGACCAGTCGGATTTGAAATACTATGAAAGCCTTTGTCTTTTAGAATCGTTTTGTTGCTAGGACCTAAATCTGCCGAACCTCCCACTAGCGTTGGCATTAAATCCGCGAGCCTATTTAACGCAATTTCGCTAGCCGTTCTAGTTGCCATTTTTTTAGTTTTATCAAACTGCCAAAAACTCTCTAGGTTTTCTAAGTCGGGAGCTTTTGGATTTTTTAGCGCCATATACTCCTCGTATTCCGTCGGATATGCAGTTTTATATGCTTTAGCACGACGAATATAGTCGTTTTCGTATGCTACTAATCCCGCTGTGATTTCGTTATAATGCTCTGTTACTTCTTTAGGAACTTCAAACGGTTTAGCAGTCCAATTAAAATATTTTTTAGTTTCGGCTAAACAATCCTTGCCTAATGCTGCACCGTGACTATCAGCACTACCCGCTTTAGACGAACCAAAACCAATTTGAGTTTTTATTTCTATAATAGTCGGCTTTCCCGTTTGCTTTTTAGCCAAAGTAATCGCTGCATCAATTTCCTCTATATCTTCGCCGTTTTCAACTCTTAATGCCTGCCAGCCCATTGCCATAAATTTATCTAATACACACTCAGTAAAATTAGTAGCCGTATTACCCTCTATAGTTATATTGTTGCTATCATACAAAACAATCAATTTACCTAAGCCCCAAGTGCCGGCAAGACTCGCTGCCTCGCTAGTAATCCCCTCCTCTATATCTCCATCACCACAAAGTACATATGTATGGTGGTCTACAATTTCGGCATCGCTTTTATTAAATTTACTAGCAAGCATTTTCTCAGCTAAAGCAAATCCCACTGCATTAGAAAAACCTTGACCAAGCGGACCCGTACTAGTTTCTACCCCAGGAGTTACTCCGTGCTCCGGATGACCAGGGGTTCTAGAAGCTAATTGTCTAAAACTCTTTAGCTCCAATGCCGATAACCCATATCCAAATAAATGAAGCGTTGAATATAATAACGCACTGCCATGCCCTGCCGATAATATAAATCTATCTCTATCAAAAAAATTAGGATTTTTAGGATTATGCCTAAGGTGCTTAGCCCATAAAGTATACATTGTCGGTGCTGCCCCCAATGCTATGCCCGGATGACCGCTATTTGCCTCTTCTATTGCCTCTGTCGCCAAAATACGCAGAGCATTTATCGCTTGTGTAGTATGTTTATTCATTAGAGTTTTCTCCTAAAGGTGGAATTCAATTATATTATACACTATTTTAACAAATAAAGATAGTAAAAAAAATGAGAAAAAAACCATTTTTTCTCATTTTTTTACTTAAAAACTTTTTTGAAACTTGTTTAGTTTAATTTCGCATACTAACATTGCCGTCAACATCTAAGATTAGCGTAATATAGACAGGGTTAGAATTTCTGTAAAAAGAAAAGACACCGTTTGTAGTTAAACTTACACTGCTGTTTGTGGCAACTATTCGTACTATGTTTTCACCTCTACCAAGATTTAGATTATTTACCCAAAAACCACCTGTTAAACTAGTAGACCTTGTTCTTGTAGCAAAAACCATCTCACGATTTGGTCTTTGCACACATATATAGTACCAACTTGTATTAGAATTGCTCTGCCAGCTTATCGAACTTCCGCTATATAATTCTATATTATGAGGAGTTGTAAGTTGTGTAGCATTTTCGGTTATATTTAATGTATGATAAGTTACTGCTTGTAAATAAGTTCTTAGCAAACCGTTTTGTAAACTTGGACTAGGTGGCATGGTTACAATTCTTAACTCATTAGCACCTGTTCTTAAGTTTAATCTACTAAGCGAAATACTTCTAGGAACATTAGTAGCAGTTGTGCTACTAAAAGAAAATTCTGTTTCGTTTGGACGGCGGATATAAACTCTGCAAGTAGGACTACCTGCACCAAAATATCCCGACACTACTCTACTATCTATATTCCAACCAAGCCCCCAATTCCCGTAACCAAAAGGAGCAAAGTTATATGCTTCTGTTAGCTGAATTGTCTCTACACTGTCCACTGTAAGAGTGTATCGACTAGGAGTTGAATTTGTAAAGGTAGTTAAAACTCCGTTTATAAGTCTTATATCATTATTTGGCGCAAGCGATACAACTTTAGTTATATTTTCGCCAACAGTCAAACCCATGTTTTCTATAGAAATCCAACTCCCTCTATTATCTAAAAATTCGTAATTTAGAGAATTTGGTCGCCTAATATAAACATTAGTACCACTTGCTATGGTATAAAAATCCCAATAAAGCCATCTGTTTCCTTCAAACCTAAAATTGCTTGGACTAACTAAAGCCTTAGTAGCTTCCGTCTCTACTGTTATAGTAAGAGTATTAGCTGGTGAAGATGCTCGCATAACAATTTCTCTATTGCCTGTAATTGTGTTGTGTATAAGTATCGGACCACCCGTCATAGTAACTCTAATCTGATTATCTCCTACGCTTAAATCTAGTTCTTGATGCGTTACACTGCCCCTAGAGCTAGCAACTGCAATATGAATAAAATCACTCTCGCCCGCCCTCTTAATTTCAACATTATTAGATAAAGCGTAACCAATACGCACAATAGGAAAACCTTCGTGACAACAGCCTTGCTGTACACCCTCGCCGCCTCGCCAGCTAAGTGTCCCTTCTCCTATAGCAAAATTTTGAGCAACCTCTAAGGATTGCATATAACCATCGCTGGTTGTAATAGAATAGTCCCTCTTATATTGCAAATAAAGCGGTCTAATCGGATTTCCTTGCCAGTCTAAATCGGCATTAGCTAGCCTAACATTTAGTAAATTATCTATTTTAGAAAAAGACACCTGTAAATTTCCGCCGTGCGGTGTTAAACCGGTATAGTAGTTACCGTCACGAAAAAATTCAAAAAAACTAGCTAACGAAAAATCAGGACCCGGTGGCGAACTCAATTCGTGTTCTGCTACTTTTATAGTTATAAAGTTATCGTAAATAACCGCAACCGACATATCAAAAAAACGATTAAGCGTCCACTCGTCATGTAGCATATTGCCTAACATTTGCTGTACCCAATCTTGCTCTAACCAGTCATAATACCGCCAATTCAAATAGCTCTCTAATCCTTCACTAGTTAAAAACCAAGCGCCGTTCTCGGCATTGTGACTAACAATATTAGGGTCGAATAAACTAGCACAAATACATGGATTCTCTAAACATGCTGCACAAGGTGGTTCTATAGGCAGAGGTCTAAAACACCCAAAAGCGGTAAGCGTCGCAAATGCCATCATAAAGGCTATTGCTATAATTAAAATTGATTTTGTAATTTTTTTCATAAACTATCTCCTTAGTTTTGTTATTTAAAAATAACCTCTACACTACCAATACACTTTAGACTGCTGTTTTGTTGCAAGAAAATAAAAAAATATTTTTATTTATGAGCATTATTTCACACAAAAAACAGAGCATAACTCAAAGAGCTTATCAAGTTTTTTTAATATTTAGTAAAACAACTAACTGTAGCGATAGTACTATTGACTTTTATGCGATTTTATTATAATATTGTATCTGTTGCTAGCAAAAAACTTTTCGGATGACAATAATCGTCCCCACAAATTTATATAAGGAGAATATTAAAAATAATGGAAAATATTAAATTTGCTTGTGGTTGCCCAGATTGTAACTGCCCAACCTGCCCTTGCACACCGAATGAATGCAAGTGTACACCGGAATGTAATTGTGGCTGTAGCTGTAGCAGTAATAACAATAAAGAATAATTTCTTATTAAAACTACAACTGACAAATTGCGAACTACAAATTAAATATTGATTATTAATCCTATATTGGTAGTTTGTCAGTTGTAGTTAATAAAACAATGAACAATATAATAGGACAACGCATAAAACTTTTGCGAGAAAAAAAGGGTTACAGCCAAGCTAACTTAGCTCAAATTTTATCTATCAGCCCTCAAGCTGTTGGTAAGTGGGAACGAGGCGAATCGCTCCCCGATATTTTTATGTTAGCCGACATTGGCTTGCATCTAGGTAACACAGACTTATGCTACTTTGTAGGTAAAGACTTTTGCCATTGCACTTGCGGTTGCTGTGAATGCTGCGGTGCAATATAAAATATTCAACTTTTTACTTTACACTAAAATAAAATCAATGCTATACTAAAATAATTCGTACACAATTAAAGGATATTTTTATTTATGTTAGGTATAGCTCTTATACTAGTAGGCATTGTGCTTGTGCATAATGGAGTGCTGTTTATGTCTAAAACTAAGGTTGCAACTGGGGTAATGGACGAAAATAATCAGCCAATAGAAACGCTTGTTCCGCTTGTGGTGCATAGCGCAAAAACAATTGCATTTTTTAATGCTATTGTCGGTGGGATTTTAGTTTTATTTAATCTATTTATGTTTGCTGCTCATCATGCTTATCATCCGTTTGAGTACAATTATACTTTTTATCAAAATGTTGCAGCAGGTTTGATTTTTGGTACAACTTATCTGTTTTTGGCAGGTAATTTACTATTTAAGTTGGATATGCGAGCTTTTAGTTGGTTCAGTATCGGTGCTTGTATCTTTGCTCTTATTATGGCTGGAGATAATTTTATAGCTTTAGCTAACTATGGTTTTACTAATGCTTCTGATGCTTTATGGCTAGGATTACTATGGATTTCGTGGTTTTTCCTTTGGCTTACTGCTCCGCTACAATTTATCTTAGGCATTAAAAAAATGCAAAATATCTTCCCGTGGGTATCAATAGTAGTAGGCATAGCAGGAGCTTTTTTACCGGCAATACTGCTACTTACAGGTGCTTGGCAATTATTAGGATAAACCTATAAACCATAATCAACAACTAAAAATTCTAAAAAAATACAATGATTTATCTCATTGTATTTTTTTATTCACTCTTATCTAAATGTCATAAATAAGTTGTGCTTGCTAAAAACTATTCTTCTCTTATGTCTACAACTATTCCCGCATCGTTTACTTCTATAATAAGATACACAAACTCAGAGTCGGTTGCTTTTGTAAGAGTGCCCGTAGCGGAAAATTCGGTGTACTCAACAGTATTAAAAGTATGCTGACCACCAGCGGAAGCAATTCTAATACGATTTATGCCAGTACTTAAATTTAGTAAACTAAATGGTATGAAGTTAGGAGGATTAATATATTCACCCTGATCATAAACCATAAAACGCTCAAATTCACCATTGCGTTCAATATATACTACACTCTCTTCCGCTTCGGGAGAATAGCTCCATATTAAACCTGTGTTTAAAGAATTAGCTGCAAAATTAAAAGGGGGTGTTATCCTATTTTCTATAACTTCTGTTATTATAACATCAAAGTCTACTGGAAGCGAATCTGTAAAAGTAATGAGGTAACCATCTCTAAAAATAGTTTGCCCACCACCTGAAATTACCCTTATGGTATTTACACCAACCTCAAAATCTGCATATGTTATATAAAACTCCCCTCTAAAATTTTGGCACGAAAGCTCAAATTCTGTCTCCTCGCCTGCTAATCTAATATAAATTGTTGGTTGTAAAGCATATCTATATTCAGTCCAATTAATTTCATACCCTCTAGCATTAAATTCAAACTCTGTTGGAGAAGGCACAGGCATAGTTTGTTTGTCTAAAACTGTTATAGTATGATTTATTGCTTCGGAATCCTCTATATAAAAAAACATATCAAGATCATCTCTAACAAAGCCAGTTCCTCTAGAGATTACTCTTAGTATATTTTCACCTATAGTCAAATCTAAACTATCAACTCTAATACTAGAAACTCCGGAAAGTGTTGTAACATAATAAAAATCAACATCGCCAGCTCGCTTTATATAAATCTCAGTATTTTCGCATAAGCTATCGGCATCCCAAATTACATTAATAGTTCCGGTACTAAAATCCCGTGGATTAGATAAGATATGCCTTGGTATATCTACATTATAAAATACATAAGAAGAATTTGTAACCAAAGTCAAAATTCCTTCGATATAAGTCTCTATACCACCTAAAGACATAGCTCTTATCCTACCGACAGGAGCAGTAATATTAAGGTCTTCTACTAAACAAAGCGGAGCAACAATATCACCTCTAAAAAGTTCTGTCCAGTTATTAGAATTTCCTTCAGCAAAAGACAACACCACACCTTGGCAAAGAGAGGCTCGATTAGAAACAATAACCATATCGTCTTCTATTACAAGAGTAGGCCGAGCCAGTTGCTGAGTAGGCAACACACCTTCTTCAATATTATGAGAGGCTAATGGCGAATCGGTTTGAATTCTAAGGGTTGTACCGATTATTGTTTGAACACCACCCAATGCTCTAACACTTAAAACATTTATACCGTTTAAAAGATTTAATTGCTCTCTTAAAATATAATTAGGACCGCTTTCTTCTATAAGGGTAGTTTGTTCACTACCTGCTTGTCTAAAATAAACTCTAAAGCCGTTTGCTAGTGGATTCTGCGACCAAGTAATAGCTCCGTCAATATTTACAAATGAAGCAGGATGTGCAAGACTTTGAGTAGTTGTAGTGGTAATATTTATAGTAAAGTCGCCAGGAGCAGATTGAATATTAGCATTTCTTTCAGTACCAGGATATTTTTTAGAAATAACTCTCAAAGTATTTTCACCTATAGTTAAATCCAAATCAGCAATACTAACATAGTCAGTAGCCATATCATTTATAAACACAAAATCACTCTCACCCGCTCGCCTTATAGATACCGTAGTAAAATCGCAATTTTCATCTCTTTGCCAACTAATAGTACCAAAGCTTTCATTTATAACAAAATTTGACGGTACGGATAAATTATCTCTACCACATCCATCACAACCAACAACAAAAATAACTATGCTTGCTAAAAACATCAAACAAGTAAATAAAGTTATTATCCTTTTTTTAGTTTTGTGTTTGTTTTTCATCGTTCTACCTTTTATTCCCTAGTGTTTGTATATACTACACCATTTAGCCAAATTTGTCAATATCTTTTATAAATTAATTTTTTTATAAATCGATGCTACCATGCTGAATTTATATCAATATTTAACGACAGAAAGTGTAGAAACTCTAGCTACTATCAAATGGTATAGTTATATAATTATAATGCTTGCTTTTATAGTTGGTTTTTTCGCCATAAAATTTATGCTTAAATTTATTACCAAAGCAGGCTTTAAATGATTTAGTTTATATACTTTTATAAATAAGTATTATTTGTATTTTTGTATTTTCTCTGTAGAAATATTTCTTATTCCGCTTTTTAGGATAACCTTACGCAAGAATGCTGAGTATATAATGCGACTTTTTAGGCTTTTTATTATGAGTTTTTTTCGGAGTTTGCGGGTTGATTTTTTGTATGCCTTTAGCGGTTTTTTTGTAGAGCTATTAAAAACATTTGCTAGTAAACTAGCACTCTCTAACGCATAGCTTATACCCTCAAACGAGCTAGGCGAAATAAAACCTGCGGATTCTCCAACTAAAAACACGCCGTCCTCACCACAGCAAAAGTTCTTTAATCCCATAGGTTTTAAGAGTAAACACGCTTCTGTTTTAGTAGGGTTATTTAGCTCAAAACCCAATGTTATCATTTTTTCTTTTAATAATTCAAAGTCTTTTCTTGCGTTTTTAATTTCAAATGCACCGCCAAAAACAAAATGATTCTCTTTTGATAGTCCCCAAGCATATGTATCCGTAGTTTCAGTATCAAAAATGCAAGAATAAAACGGCACAGCGTGGGTGTCAGTAAACCATTCTTGGATAGCCAAATATTTTTTAATTTTATGCTTAGGAAAAAATGTGCGTCTAACGATAGAATTTGCTCCGTCTGCTCCGACAATTTGTTTAGCAAAAATAATAGATTTTTGATTATTTGAAATAATAGTTAACTTAAAACCACTCTCAATTTTTTCAATACTTTCGCACAGGCTTTCGTTAAAAATATCAACTGACGGCGAAATTAGGCTACGCAACCAATTATCAAATTTTAAGCGGTCTAAATTTATGTAAAATCGTTGGTAGTGTCTAATGATTTTTAACCTTGTGTCAATTGTTCGTACGCTAAAAAGTTGAGGGTCTACTAAAATGTTTTTGGGTAGCGTAAGGTTTAATTGTGCTAAAATTTTCTGAGCATCTGGAGCAAGCAAACCACCACAAGGTTTAATAAAGCCTTGCGGTGTGCCATTGCCTTTATCTATAGCTACTACTTTTAGTTTTGATGACAATAGTCTAGCTAGCGTTGCTCCGCTAGGACCTAAACCTATAATTGCTATGTCATATATAATAGAATCGCTATTTTGTTTCATTTCTTTTAGTACAGTATTGTTAGTTTTATATAAATGCGTTTACTATCGCATTAAATTGATTGGGGTTATCTAAAAAAGCATAATGTGAGGCATTTTCTATAATGATTAAAGCGCTGCCAACTATTTTGCATTCCATTTTTTTTGCCATGTACAGTGGAGTAGCAGTATCATTTTCGCCCCAGATTAGTAGAGTTGGGATTTCGATTTTTTTTAGGAGCTTATCTAAGTGAGTATTTACAACATGCACAAAGACAGGTTTCATAAAATCTGGTAACGAAATATAATCTGTAGAGCCTGTTTTTTTGATATTATTTTTTAGTCTTAATTTCTTTTTGATTTTATAGCTATATATTTTAAAATAATATTTTATACTTCGTTTTGGCTTTAATCCTGCACCGCCTGTAAAAATCATTTTTTTTATGCGAGATTTTATACTTGATGTACCTGCTAAAATTATTGCAACTCTAACACCAAAGCTATGACATAATAGATTGATTTTTTGTAGATTTAATTCGATAATAAATTTCTCTACTATATCAGCATAATCAAAAACCTTCCAGCTAGACGGCGGAGGGTCGGATTGTCCAAAAAACGGCAAATCAAGTGATATAACGCTTTTGTTTTGTTGTTTTAGGTTGTCAAAAACGCTTTGCATAGTTTGGCTATTTGCACCCCAACCGTGCAAAATAACGGTTGTTTCGGATGTATCGCCAATGTGATGGTTATAGAAAATATTTAGATTGTTGATTGTTATGAACATTATTTTTTATCAATGAGAAATTAGAAATGAGGCGAATGAGAAATTTAGGACTTATTTATAAAAAAGCGTTAAATAGTGGTTGAATAAATATAATCCTCAGAAAAAATATTGTAAGCAAAAAATTTTTCTTCAACAATTTCTCATTCGCCTCATTTCTAATTTCTCATTGAGTTACAGCGTTCGCTTTAACTCAAACGCATCGCCATACGGATAATAATTTTTGCGAGTGCGAAGAGCCTCAAAGCCGAATTTTTTATAAAGCTCTATTGCGGGAATGTTATCTATATGTACCTCTAAATACATATGCTTAACATCTAGATTTTGTACTTTTGTAATAATGTATTCTAATAGCATACTTGCAATACCACTTCGCTTAAAATTGCAATCCACCGCTAAATTTTCTATCTCGGCTTCATCTAAAATTATATGTAAACACACATAACCGATAAGTTTTTTATTATTTTCAGCCACAATAAAAATAACAGAGCTACTATCACTATTACATAAATACGCTTCAAATAATTCCTTAGTCCATGCATCAAAAGGGAAAGCTTTTTTTTCTAATTCTAATATTTTTTCTATATCGCAGGCACAGGCTGAACGAAGTATGACATTTTCTTTAGCAATCATATAGCATTTTCCTCTGCTTGAGACTTTCTTATATATAATGGAAGTAGTTGATTATATGGTGTTGAACCTCGAGTTTCAAAGGCTGACTTGCTTGCTTTTGAAAGTGCCATACCGTTTTGAGTTGGAATAATTATATTTGTAGGAGCGAGCATTGATTGTTCACCTAAAACTCCTGCGATATTTCTCTCTGCCACGATTATATGAGGCTTATCTATTTGTGATAAAAAGCTACTTAATTCAGATGATTTTATAACGCTAGGGGGTAGAATAGTTTTTAATTGAGAATTTCGGTTTTTCTTAAATTCCCTATTAGCCAAAAATTCTCCATTCTCCATTAACCATTCTCCATTAACCTCATAAACTGCCACATAAATCATTCCGTTTGAAGCATCGGCTAGAGATATAATAGTTTTAGCTTCACTTTTACTCTCTAACGCTTCATAGGTTAAAATCTCTAAACTATCTAAACTAACTAATTTAATTTTGGCAAACTGACCAAAAATCCTAACCATGCTAACTCCGATACGAATACCCGTAAAGCTACCGGGGCCTATTACAACGGCAATAAAATCTAAATCTGCTAGCTGTAAATTATTTTCAGTAAGCAATTCATCTACAAAAACCATAGCAATCTCACTAGCCTTTTTGTAGTTGCTATCGGCTTTAACATATATTTTATCGCCCACAGTTAGTGCTACCTCTAAACTAGCGGAAGCGGTGTTTATAGATAAATAATGCATAGTACTTAATGCTTAGTGTATAGTTGTTGATTTAAGAAATAATTATATCTCGTTCGGTTTCGTTAATTCTATTTATTTTTACTATAATGCAGTTTTTATTTTCAAAAAAACTTTCAATATTCTCGTACCATTCTACTAAAGAAATCGTATTTTTATCGCCGATGTAATCACCTAAGCCTGCTTCGTGTGCTTCGTCCTCAGATTTCAATCTATAAGCATCAATATGACACAATTGCCCGTTGTTACTTAAATCATAAACATTCATAATAGTAAAGGTAGGACTAAGCACTGCTTCGCTAATCCCTAATCCTAAACAAATTCCTTTACTAAACACAGTTTTACCTACTCCCACTTCACCGTTTAATAAAACAATATCGCCTAATTTTAGCTTGCTCGCTAACCTAAAGCCCATATCAAAAGTCTCTTTTTCGGATTTAGAAATGTTTTTGTGGGTTTTGTTGTCCGTATCATTTGGCACAGAATTACCAACCTCTAAAATCTTTACTTTCTTTTTTCCTTCGCCAAAAAGTCGTTTATCGGCCTTTTTTAGCCCACTGTAAATTAAATAAGTAGCACAAGCAGAACCAATTGTTCTAATTAAATTAAACGGCACAACCACAAAAGATAAATAGTATGCCCAAAAAGTATTTGTTGTAACATTAGGGTGTATAACACGCATCGCACCGACTATTGTATCAAAACCGCCTGGCACAATAGTTGCAAAAAGCGGTACAATAATAAGCCAGTTACTAAGTACTGCTAAACCTGTAGATGCTAAGCTACCCACTATAAGCCCTGCAACGGCGCCGTCATGAGTTCGCCACTTTTTATAAATTAAAGCCGCAGGCAATACTAAAGCGATACCTAAAATTAAATCCGATAATTCGCCAACTCCACCAGTAGAACTTAAACCAAAACTTAGCTTTATTATCATTCTAAACACTACAACTATAATGCCCGCTATAGGACCTAGCATAAATCCAGATATTAAAACAGGAATATCCGATAAATTCATAGATAAAAATCCAGGGAATATACCAGGTATCGAAAAACTCCAAAATATATATAGCAAGCTGGCAAGTGCGCTAAAAACTCCAAGATATGCTATACGCCTTGTTGTAAAATAAGCCTTAGAGGCCTCTATAAATTTTTCTTTTTTTGTTAGAACCATAAGTAAAGTATATGATAAAGATAAAAGAGATGTCAAATAAATTATAAATTAACAAAATACATACAAAACTTACTCAACTTTTCCATCTTTCATTCGTACTATCCTTTTTGATAAACTAGCACAGACTTCACTGTGAGTTACTTGAATTATTGTTGTAGCAAATTCCTTATTTATTTTTTTGAATAATTCCATAATTTGTTGTTCCGATTTAGAATCTAAGCTACCTGTGGGTTCATCGGCAAATAATATTTGAGGTTTAGAAATAAGGGCTCTTGCTATTGATGCCCTCTGTTTTTCGCCACCGCTTAAACTTTTTGGTTTACGGCTTAAAAAATTCTTTAAAGCCGTTATTTCAATAAGTTTATCAAAATATTCTTTATCTACCTTTTTACCGACAATATAAAGAGGAGTTAAAATATTATCCTTAATAGAAAAATCCTCTATTAAATTATTTTCTTGAAAAACAATTCCTATAACGCTTGTTCTAAAGTGAGTTAGCTCTCTACCTTTAAGCATAGTCACATTAAAACCCGCACACTCTACTTCCCCCTTACAAGGCAAAAGCAAGCCACTGAGTAACTTTAGAAGCGTAGATTTTCCGCTACCGCTACGACCCATAATCGAAACAAATTCGCCCGATTCAAACTCTAGCGACACATCATTTATAACAACCACTCCGCTACTCTCATATCTTTTTATTAAATTTTTTGCCTTAATCATATTTTATAGAACATTGAATGCAAAATAATTGTTACATTAAATTCTAATAATGTCAATGGTTTTATCTATTATAAAAAACCTTACTAGAAAAAATTCTAGTAAGGTTTTTTATTTATTAAAATTATTTACGCTGTTGCTTTTGCTGCTTCGTACTCTTCAAGAGCATTTTTTGCTTCAATAAATTCTGCTGCTGTTTCTTCTTTGGCTACTTTAGCATCTGACACTGCTTGATGCTTAATTGGTACTAAATCTTTAGCTTTATCGTATTTCGCTTGAGCTTTTTCTAAGTTAGCACCGCCCTCTTTTTGAGCCACCTCTAAGTTAGCTTCTGCTTTTTTGAAATTCTTTTCGCTAGCAAAGTAACTTAATGCTCTACCGCTGGCTTGTGCTTTAGCTTTTGCACTTGCTTTGTCAGCTCTAGCAAATCTAGCTCTAACGGCAGCATCTTCGTAGGCAGCTTCAGCTTTAGCAATTTTAGCCGAATCACCGCTTTCTTTTGCTGCTTCTAGTTTCTTTTTAGCTTTTGCTTCTACCTTATCACGGTTAGGGAAAATAATCAGGAATATTACAAAGAATATCGCCATAGACACACCACCCATTATAATTGTGTTAAGAAGTGTGATAATAAAGCCTGGCCATGCTCCTAGCCTAATAGCAACTAATCCCTCCCAAGCACTACCTAATGCCATTGTTAAAGGTTGAATTAGTATCCAGCCAATAAAATACCACATAATTTGCCATGCTAAATTACCTTTAGAACGGAATGTAATATTGCGTTGAAGTGGAAAATTAATTACTTGTGCTAAGAATGTTCCTAACATAAACATAATGAAGAATGCAAGTCCACCTGCACCAACACCGCTTATAAGTGCACCATAATCATCAAATCTAGGAGCAGCTCCTAAAATTCTAAAATATACATTTTCGCCCGTTACATAGTGTTGTCCCATCAGCACTAGTGGAAAGCCCCAATTGTTACCGGCTAACTCTGTACCGCTTAGTGCAGCAACACCAAAGTTAAAGATTAAAAACTGAAATACTGTTACTGCTTGGCTAAATATCACAAAGAAGAACAACATATAAGCTATTTTTGTTAATCTTGGCTGTTTATCTTGCCAAGCGTACCAAACCTTCAGCCAACTTCTGCCGACATTTTGCCAAAACGCAAGAAATGAGTTTTGGCTAGGTGGTTTAATTTGATTATGAATTTCTTCGTGAGTTAGAAGCGGTGCAGGCTCGTAAGCCACTTCTTCTTTTTCTATTGCTTCTGTTTTTGCCATAATATTATTTATTTTCCTCCGTTTGTGTTGTTTGAGATTTTGTGCAAATAGGTTTTTGTTGACCCATTGCCGCTTGAACTGCACTTATCTGTCCTGCCGGATGATGAGGCATACTTAGACTTATTGTACCGTATTGCTCATACGCTTGCTTCCATGCTTTTCTGCGACGCTTTTTAATACGACCTTCTCTAAGAAACATCCTTAATCCGCCGAAGAATCTACCGTTAAATATTTTTTGAAGACCTACTAGCTGACCTTGAGAAATCTGCCCAAACCTAACAAAACCTCTTGTAGGCATATTAAATAGGTTAAGAGTAAGCATGTTTGCCATTTTGTGCATTCCTAGTATCTTTAACATTTTGTAACCAAAACGCATAGCTCTAGCGAATGCTCTACCTGCCCAGCCTTTTGCCCACCTAAGCTCCATAATGCCGATATTATCATCTACTGTTAGTCGGTTTTTCCTTTCGAATTTGTAGCGTGGGTCTGGAAGTGCTTTGCCAAATAGAGTTTCAAAATCCTCTTTAGAAACATTAGCAACCTGACCTGTATGATAACAGTGCGGAACAGACGCACCATCTACTAGTTTTTGATAAGGCATTTGAGTAGTTGTACCGGCTTGAGCAATTGCACCGGTTAGCTTAATATCTCTGTCTAGCGAACTAGATGAAATTGCTATTGTATAATTGCCACCTTCAATCTCGAATTTTCCTGTATCTACATTGAAGTATCTAAATGAATATTCATCAAACGGAATTGTAACCTCTTTACTCTCACCCGGTGCTAAATGTACTTTAATAAAGCCTTTTAGTTCCTTTTTAGCTCTAAAAATTTTGCTATCGGGCATTGATATATACATTTGGGCAATTTCTTTACCCGCTCTACTGCCTGAGTTTCTTATAGTAAATGTAGCACCCTTTTCTGCAACTGTTAGTCCGCTATAATCAAATGTGGTATAAGACAGCCCGTATCCAAACGGATATTGCACAGGAGTATTAGTTTTATCGAAGTAGCGATAACCCACATAAATACCCTCACGATATTCTACATTTCGGCTATGCTGATGATTTCCGTGAAATGATGCTGGGAAGTTAGAAGCCGAAGGGGTATCGCTATATTTAATCGGATAAGTTTCGGCTAGCTTTCCGCTAGGATTTGCTTTGCCTGTTAGCACATTAAGTACAGCTTTAGCACCCGCTTGTCCGAATAAGTAACCATGCACTAACGCATCGCAATATTCTGTAAAGTCAATCTCTAACGCACTACCGCAACTAAGCACCGCAACAATTTTTTTACCTGTAGCTTTAAGAGCTTTAAGTACTTCTATCTGATTACCAGCAAGTCGCATTTCTTGCCTATCTAGCCCCTCTGTTTCGATAATTTCATTAAGACCTAAATAAACCAGCACAGTATCGGCTTTATTGGCAAGAGCAACCGCTTTATTTATAAGACCTTGATTTTTACCGCCGAACCGCTTAAAGCCAGGCTCAAAACCTACAAAATTCAAATCATATTCGCCTTCTAAGCGAGCAGGTTTTGTCGGTACAATTTTATTACCCTTTTTGCCTTTTTTAATTACGGCAATCGTACTATCAACCTTAGTAGGATTAACACCGGACGAGCCTGCACCTTGGAAACGGCTTTGACGAGCAAAATCACCCACAATAGCTACTTTTTCGCCGGCTTGCAGTGGAAGAGCATGATTTTTATTCTCTAATAAAACAATACTTTCTTCAGCCGCTTTAAGTGCCAACGCATGATGAGCCTCTACAACCTCGGGAGAAAGCTGACCTGAGGGTTGATTTTTAGATTTTTTCAGCTTTTTGAGTTCTTTCTTATTTAGCTTAGGTGGCTGAGGTCTATCCTTATATGCCTGTTCGGTATCAAAAATAATTTTTAATAAGCGTTCGATGTTTTCATCCAGCAATTCCTCGCTGATTTTACCGTCGTAAAACGCTTGCAGAACTTCTCTACTAGTTTCGCCACCTGTGCCGGGCATTTCTAACTCAGCACCCGCTTTAATCGCCGCAACTCTATTATTTTGTCCACCCCAATCAGATACAATTAAACCCTCATAACCCCAATCTTCTCTAAGAGCTTTACGCAAAATATACGGGTCTTCATTAGTGTACTCGCCGTTTAGCTTATTGTAAGCCGCCATAACGGTTTTAGCACCACCTTCTTTTACACCAATTTCGAAATTAGTTAAATAAATTTCTCTAAGGGTTCGCTCATCGACAATAGTGTCTACAAGCATTCTTCTAAACTCTTGATTGTTAGCGGCGTAATGCTTTAAGCACGCACTAATACCTTGGCTTTGTACACCTCTAACAAATGCCGCCGCCATACGACCGGCTAGTAACGGGTCTTCAGAAAAGTATTCAAAATTTCTGCCACAAAGCGGATTTCTTTTAATGTTTAGCCCTGGTCCCAATAGAATGTTTACCTTTTGGTGAACCGCCTCTACCCCAAGAGCCGTACCGATTTCTTCTAGCAGTTCGCTATCGAAACTGTTTGCCGTAGTTGCACTTGTAGGAAAACAAGTAGCTTTAATGCTTTCATTTAGCCCCAAATGGTCGGCAGCGGCAGCCTGCTTTCTTATTCCGTGCGGACCGTCCGCCAGAAATATACTAGGAATATTTAGGCGAGGAATATCAACTGTTTCCCAAAAATTCTTGCCACTAAACATAGCGCATTTCTCTTCGGGGGTCATTTTAGCAACAATCGCCTTAATATCAATTTGCTCCATTTTTTTCTCCTTTTTTTACCATCCGAAATTTCTTCATACAAAAAGCTCTAAAACTAATCAAATTTCATAGCTTTCGCCGAAGTTTTTTCAAGATTATAAAACCCTAGACAACATTTCTCCTTTTGTTGCCCAGAAGTATTTTAACTCTTAAATGCAGTATATCATAAAAATATGCACTTGTAAAGTACATTTTTGATGCTTTAAAGTTAAAAGAATGTTTTTCTCCTCTACCCATTCCAAACACAAAGTGTTAAATGAAATATGGCATTAAAATTAGTTAGGCCGCCACGATGTTCAAAGAATATATCAACAAAGGAATCATCCCAACAAAAACTTTGAAACACAAAGGTTGCTGTAAATATACCGCAGTCGGATTCCCACCAATCCCATACATCTCCGGTAAACTGCGTTATTACAGTGTGATAACCCATAAAAACAGAACCAATAAAACAGCAACAAGACTTATATATCCTAAAATTCAAACGAAATAAAGTAACGGAATTTACACTGAAAACTGTCATATTACCCCAAGAGGTTGAAAAACCCGAATAGACATACTGCCAAGGTTCACTTGGAGGCTCAAACACACGAATCAATATGGTATAGGCAGTGCTTGTATAACGATAATTTCCATGAATATTTGTCCTATTCCAATAAATTGCAGTATGCCATACATAATCGCCCGAAACCGGAGCATTTATAACAGCATTAGAATTACTCCAACTCCATCTAGTGCTAGGCAAAGCAATATCACCTAGTCTATCACCTACCGTAGCTTGCAAATTTTGCGGCATAACAGTCGGATTAGACGGCAATCTAGGTGCTCTAAAAATCCCTAGTCTATTAACAAAAACATTCCGCCACGGACTACCAACCGCTGTATACATATCTGCTTTAGCCCAATTAGGAAAATTGATAGAAACAGCATTTGTGTTAGATTCGGTTAGTAGTGCCGAATTTAAAAAGACATTAGTTCCAAGCGTTATAATAGAACCAGAGCGATTTATCGTTAATTCCCTTAACGAAGTAGTCTGCCAAAATGCCCACGAATCTATGTGAGTAACAGAGGCAGGAATTGTCATTTTTGTTATTCTCGTATGTATTCTCGTATGCGTAAAGGCGTTGTTAGATATTGTAGTTAATGTATTTGGCAAATTTATATTTACTATATTGCTGGCATCTGTAAACGCATGAGCTCCTATTGTTGTGCCTCCTGTTATATTAACATATCTAAGGCTAGGCGGAATAAAATTACGCTGATTACTCCAATTACTTGCACCAAATATATAGCCAAAATGTACTGCATCATTACCTAGCCTATTTCTTCCTACAAACGGAATTGTAATTGTATGTAAATTATTATTGCCTCTAAAGGCTCCAAAGCCTATCCCGATAACCGACGAAGGTATAGCAACAGAAGTAATTCCATTATAAGCAAAAGCATCTACTGAAATAAAGTTTATTTCTCTACCGGCTATATATGACGGGAATATAACATTGGTTGTGCTATCTAAATATCTTATTAAATTATGTCCCCTAAACTCATAACGCCCGTGCCATGTAACTCTTGTATTAGTATGAAAAGCATTGGCACCAATATAATTTACAGTAGAGGGTACAGTTACTTCTGCATATTGAATTGGAAACGCTTCAGAAGCAATCTGCGTTACATTTCTACCAAAAACTCTAGAAGGAATTATATGATTCCAACTCATCCCTGTGTTTTTTCCATCAACTCTTACAGAGTTTGAATTTAAGTATGTGATATTAAAAAATGTATTAGATACAATAGGAGTTACTTCCAAAAGCCGCATTATTTCAGACATTCGGCTTGCATAGCCCCGTGTAACTAACCACCCACTATTTCCAAAATGTATACCTACTAAGTATAGACTACCACCACTCACTATATATAAAGGTCCTCCGCTATCTCCGTTTCGTCCGGCATTTGTATGCCTTATAGAATTTGTTATAGTTCTACGCACATTATTATGAGTCATATCAATAGTAGCATTTATGTTATCTATTCTACCGCTTGTATTACCGGTAATTTGACCAAATTTCCGTACAGGAGCACCCTCTACTATTTGACTTTCGTTACCAAGCCTAATATTACTAAAGGTTGAATTATTAATTCTTGCTCTTGTAGTATGCTGCCAAGCAAACTGATTAGAATATTGAATAAAAGCAGCATCTATAGAGCCTATAAAAGTACCGTCGGGCCTTCTTCTACCCATTTCCCCCCTTACTGAATAACCCATAAAGGCATTTCCAAAATATGCTCTTGTATTCTCCGGCACAACATGATAATTAGTTAAAACTCCCAAATCACCCGTTCTGTTGCAAACTAAATTAACACCTATAGTTCCGTTAAAATTTCTATATTCACCGCCTATCCTACGGTTACCGGTTATTCTATCTCCGCCATAAGCTGTATTTGAATTAAGTTCGTTATTATTTGGACCTATAAAAAAATTAACGGCAAACTCGCTATATAAGCTAAGTTTTTGCAAATGTAATCTAATTTGATTAGCATAATCATAACAAGTTGTATAAATACCCACAAAATTATACCTCTCGTATATCGCTGTTATAAAAATACCGTATTCCTGCATAAGTAATACCACAGCATCCTTAATTTCATTAAGTTGGTTTAGCGAATACCTCATATGCCTAAAAGTAACTTGTCCGCTATGTGCCTCGCTTAACAAAATTCTGCTTATCTGACTGCCGTCTACAGTGCCTATATTTAGCTTTCCGCTCTCGTCAATCCATCTGCCGGAAAAGTTATCGCAATAAACTACCGCTCTTTCTCCTCTAGCGTCAGTAAATTCGGCTCTAAACTCACTCATTACATAGTCTAAAATATCCATGCTTTTATCGACATTAGTGTAGAATGTACTCGAAAATACTTCACTATTTTCATTTTGCGTTGCATTTACAACGCTATTAGTAGATCTATTTATTATGCCTACTGTTACTAGTCCTAAACAGGCTATTATTGCTATCATAACAACCAATAGTAGTTTTTTCTTATTAACATTTGTTGTTTTCATTTTTGTTTATCCTTAAGTTTTAGTTTTATATTTTGACTACAAAAAATTTCTTTCATAAGTATGTGGATTGCGTACTCGTGCCCTTATTTCTAAACCTATACAAATAGCAGGAATTTCTATAAATACTGTTTGACGAACGGAAGACACATTCAGATAAGCTCCTCTAAGACTTCGTCGATGTCTTCGAAATTCTATATCTAGCACACCGTTTTGGTAACTCATTCTTCTTACAGAAAAAGTTTCTCCGTGCAATGAAGTTAAACCACAAACTATAACAAGATGATTGTTTTCAAAAAAAGTATCATCGTATTGATTTAAATGGTCTTCAAAAAACTTATTCCAAAAAAATAACCAGTCGTATGCATGTCTCCACTGATAATATTGCCAGCGATATTCCCATTCATAGTCATATTTCCAATGGTAATCCCAATCATAAAAACGATTAGTTGCCTTATACATTTCAACTAATTCTTCTCTACTGGTTATTAGCCCAGTACCTGCTTGTTCAAGTAAAGTTCTAGAATTATGCATCACAAACCTGCCTCCATCAAGACCTCTAATTCGTCCTTCGTTAGAACTACCACCTCTAATAATTGTGAATGTGGTTACCAATCCTATACAAATTATTATTGCTACCATAATAACCGATAGTAGTTTTTTTTTTTGTTAAAATTTGTTGCTTTCATTTTTATTTATTTTTAAGTTTTTGTTTTATTTTACATTACATTAAATAGTATTGAGAAGGATGCGGGTTGCGAATGTGCGTTCTTATTTCTAAATCTTTAGAAAGAGCTGAAATTCCTATAAATGCAACATGAGAAAGAGAACCTAATCGTGATCCACGAACAAAAATCGCTCTATTCCTTTGAAATTCTATATCTAATACATTATCTTGATAACTCATTCTTCTTACAGTAAAAGTATCCGCATGATGTGCATACAAATGACCTACTATAATAAGATGATTATTCTCAAAAAAAATGTCATTATATTGTTCCAAATAGTTTCCAAAAAAAACATTCCAAGAATATAACCAAGAATATTTCCAACCATATATCCAGCCAGATACCCAGTCATATTTCCAGCCATATCCACAACAACATTTCCAATAATTTATTATATTGGTTTCTTCGTACCATTTTATTAACTCATATCTGCTGGTTATTAACTTAGGATCTCTTTTTTCAAAAAGGTGTTCATTTTGTTCACAAAAATTTTTATAGAAATATTCGTTAAGAAATTGCCTATGATGAAATTGAGCCGTAAACCTACCCCCCTCAAACCCTCTAATTCGTCCCTCGTTAGAACTACCACATCTAATAAATGTAAATGCGGTTATTAACCCTATACAAATTATTATTGCTACCATAATAACCGATAATATTTTTTTCTTTTTGTTAAAATTTGCTGCTTTCATTTTTATTTATTTTTAAGTTTTTATTTGTTTATTGCAAAAAATCATGTTCTTTGCCCTAAATTTGGATTACGAATATGAGTTCTTATTTCTAAGTTAATACATATAGCTGGGATTTCTATAAGAGCATTGTGAGATAGCAAATAACTTGCTCGTCCCTCACAAGAAGGAGGTCTTCTATGTCTTCTAAAATCTATATTTAGTACACCGTTTCGGTATCTCATTCTTCTTATAGAAAAAGATTCTCCTGAACCTCCTAGCAGATTACCTACCATAACAAGATGATTGTTTTTAAAAAAATCTTCATCATATTGACTTAAAAAGCTTTCAAAAAATTGATTCCAAAAATATATCTCGTAATATTTAGCTCTCCAGCGATTATATTCCCAATCGTATTCCCAGTCTTGTTCCCAAATATATTCCCAATCATAATTTTCTTCATAAAAAATCTTTATTTTATGAATTTCAACCAACTCATCCTTGCTTGTTATTAGTCTAAGAGTTTCTCCCCTTCTAAGAACTGCCCTATTAAAATGCACCACAAATCTACCTCCATCAAGACCTCTTATTCGTCCCTCGTTAGAACTACCACATCTAATAATTGTGAATGTGGTTATTAGCACTATACCAATTATTATTGCTACCATAATAACCGATAGTAGTTTTTTCTTTTTAATATTTATTACTTTCATTTTTTTCATAATAATTCTCCCGACAATTTAAGTATGTATTTAGTATATTAACTTTTTTATTGTTTTGTCAAATGTTTTTTGAGTTTAACATATAAATTTTGCAATTAAAAAAGCCAAAAAAATTTATAAACTTTCTTTGGCTTTTAAAAACTTGTTGCGATTATTGGTGCCGGTGGTCAGACTCGAACTGACATGGTTTCCCGTACGATTTTGAGTCGTATGCGTCTGCCATTCCGCCACACCGGCAAGAGTATAGGCACAAACTTTATTATATGTTGTTTTTATAAAATATGCAAGACTTTTTTATAAATAATATAACTTATCATTAGTAATAATTACATAGGGTGATACTTGTCTTATATGGTTTATAAATCCATAAACTCAGCAGTTGTAAGAGAGAATACTTTTTTTGCAATTACTTTTTTATTTAAGATTTCGGCAGTAGCGATAGCGTAGTTCTCTAATTGATTTTTATATATTTCTTTTTTTGCTTCGTCGATTTTGCCTGATTTGTAGTCGATAATTTCTATACCATTCTCATCTATGATTAGTAAGTCGATAATACCCTGCACTAGAGTACCGTTTTCTTGTTTATATAAAAATTGCATTTCTCGGTGATTTTCTCGGTTTGCAATATGAGTTTTGAGTTTTTCTATAGATTTTTCTAGTTTTAAAAGTGATAGTAATTTTGAATAGTCTGCAAATCGTTTTTGGAAGCTTTGCCAATTTTCGATAGCAGATTTTTCAAAATTATATACTTCAAAAAATTTATGGTGGGCATTACCGATTTCTATACCTGCGTTGTTCCCTATTGTTGACGAGCTTTGTTCGTCAACAATAGGTTCAGAACGCTTAAGAGTGTATCCCATACGGCTGGATAGTGTAATATTATTCGAATTAAGTTCTTGCAATACCACGGACGACCAATGGCCACCCCTACTATCAGTCACCAGTGCCGTTACGCTTGCTTTAAGTGGGATTTTTTTATGCGGATATTTGAAGTTTTGTAATTGTCTTTTAGTGTCGCTAACGCTAAAAACTACATTTTTAGAATAATGATTACCATCATCCTCTATAACGATATTACAACTTTTTTGTGTTTCTAAATTTTGTTTTGCAATTTCTAAACATTCATTTGGTGAAAATTCTACTGAGTATGCCATTCTATTAACAAGCGGATACAACCATTGCAAAGGATTTTTAGCACTGACAATACTACTTGCCAGTTTAAAGTTTTTATCTTTTGTCGCAAATAATGCTACTTGATATTCTGCCCTAGTTAGTGCCACATATAATAATCTCAACTCCTCTTCTTGAGCTTTAAACTTAGCTTTTTCGCTAACTATATGCCACAAACTTGTACCAATAGTTTCGTTACTTGCAATGTCAAAATGTTTTAGACTAACCCCAAAATCGTTATCAATTAGTACTGCATCGTACAATCCTTTTCTATTAAAATCTCTATCTAAATTGCCAACTATTACAAACGGAAATTCCAAACCTTTGCTAGAATGAATCGTCATAATTCTAACGCTACTACTATCTAAATCCTGCTTAAAACCTCTAAAGCTAAGCTGTTCTAGCATAATAAGCTGTGCCTTAAAGCTAAGCGAACTATCAATGCTGACAATACTGTCTAAAAATAAGCTAAGCTCATCAATTATTTTTTGAAAATTTTCGCTTGCTACAATTTTATTGAAAACACTATTTCTTGCTACAATCTCCCCTGCTAGTTGAGCAATAGACATACAGCTTTTTAGAGTGCGAATTTGCTCTAGTGAGTTATAAAAATCATTTAGCTTGTATTTAAGTGCTACATCTATTGCTATACTATCATCGCTCGCCATATCCAAAATTTCTTTTATTGCTATAAAAAATTCTTTTCTTTGTTTTTTGTTGGTTTTGTTTTTTTGTAATTCTTTAGCTAACAACCTAATATTAAGTAATTCCTCGTCGGTAAAACCGCCTAAAAATGGCGACTTTAGCACGCTAGCTAGCACAATATCATCTAAAGAGTTATCCACTAATTTTAGATAATTTATTAAATCTAAAATCGCTAATTTGTCGCTAAAGCTGGTTTCTTTTTGGGCATTAAAAAAAATACCGCACTTTTCTAAAGCTATACATAATTTAGTAGCAAAACTACCCATACTTCTGAGCAATATAACAATATCGCCAAATTCCACCTTGCGTTGTTGTCCATTTTTAAGTGTAATTGATTTCTCTTTAAGCGATAAAATATGCCGTACAATTAAAGTAATTTCACCATCATCCTCTGATAAACTACCCTTACCACACTCATCTAGCATAACACTATAAATTTGAGGTAAATCAGCCGTATTTTTAGTTTCGCAGTTTTTTAAGCTACCTTCCTCTAAGGACTTATCTACAATATTTATAAACACATTCGGCTTAAATCTTTCTCCCAATCCGCTAATCCCAAAAGCACCGCCTTCAGCATAACCAACTCCGCCGAAATTTTTGCTCATTAAATCACTAAAAATATTATCGCAAAATTTAAGTATTGCGGTATCGGAGCGATAATTTTTCTTTAATTCTATCGAAATATTGTCATTATCTTTATTTGCTTTATCCAAATGACTAATAAAAATAGACGGGTCAGATAATCTAAATTGATAAATAGACTGTTTAACATCGCCAACAAAAAATTTATTTACATTAAATAATGAAAATATAGAATTTTGAAGAGGATCGATGTCTTGAAATTCGTCTACAAAAACAAACTTAAAACGAGATGTAATAATCTCATTAGCCTCTTTGTTTTGCAATATTTTATGAGCCTCTTTGGCTACATCTCTAAAATCTAATTTTGCTTTTTTAGCTTTATAATTAGTATAGCGAACTTTAATTCCCAAACAAATATCAATTATTGCCTTAACACTCTCTATAGTAAGTATCGGATCTATCGGATTATCAGGATATTTTATGCCGTGTTTTTGTACCAATCCTTCTAACTGAGTTATATATTTATCGTGATTATTTAGCGAATTTATACTAATATTTAGCCACTGTTCGCTATCGGGTTGCACTACCATCATATCATAAACTTTTTTTATAAGCGATACAAAATGCTTATCACTTCTGTTGGGACTAAGTGCCTCGTAAATATATAAAAAGCTAGGCTCTGATACAACTAGCCTTTCTTCCAATTCTTCAATAATGCTTAACTCTAGTAAGCTATCTGCCTCAACAGGTTCAATGCTTTCAAAATACGGATCAATGTCACTATAATAAAAATATTCTCTAGCGATTTTAGTGCAAAAGCTATCTATGGTACAAATACTGGCAAGCCCAAGATTATTTAGAGCCTCTTTTGCCCAAGAGGTATTTGGATTTTGGTTTATAATTACTAATAATTTATCTAGTAATTTAGAACGCATATCACTAGCCGACGCTCTTGTAAAGGTACATATAACCATGCTTAGCAAGCTAGCACCGCTTTCAAGAAGTCGTAAAACCCGTTCTATCATAACCGTAGTTTTACCGCTACCGGCACTTGCTGACACAAAAATATTTTTAGCATCTGCTACTATAGCCTGATATTGCTCATCATTAAAATTTTTATATCTACAATTTGGTGGTCTTATTAACATTTAACACTCACCCCCTATCACTTCAAAAAAGTTTTTATATGTAACACTATCCTGATTTCTTTTATAATGTTTAGAATTAGCAATTCCGCACATTGCACTGTAAGCACAATAATCACAACTGCTTTTTTCGCCTTTGAAAATAGGCTTAGGAGCAATAAAACCTAACGCAATTTCGTCTAGCGCTTTAGCCAAAACTTTATTTGAATAATCTAGCATTTGTACAATATCGCTCCCGCTTCTACCGGCTTTAGCGTATCTACCATGAATAATGTTTTTTTGAGTCCGTTCAGCTTTAATTACACTACTTCTGTAACCCGAGTTTATAAGTCCTATATCAAAAGCATTTACTATCAAATCGTTATTGTTATAAACGCCCACAAGCCTAGGCGAATTTGCATTCGTACCAAAGCCATGCGATAATAAAAAGTAGAAAAAGCCAGCTGTAGCATACCCTGCATTTTGTAATACTTTAGAATAAAGCGGAAGTTGGAGTTTTAATCCATAATATAATTCATCATAATTAAAGTCTGCTTTACCCGTTTTGTAATCTATAATCCTAGCATATTTCTTATTTGTATTTGTGTCTAAAAACACATCAACTCTATCAATTTTACCCTCAAGTACGATTTCCCTATTGTTTACTGTAAAGGATAGGCCCTCTAAAAAATGTGTATTATACAGAGCACTACTCCTGCAATCTTTTTTACCAAATCTAACCTCTACACCTCCGTTATTATAAAAACAACCTAACAAAAATGAATTTGCAATTGCAGTTGATAATCTAATACTCTCATCCAAAATGCGATGTGCTACATATTTATTCTTATCTAAAAATGACTTAAATTCACCCTCTAATAATCCTTTTGCTATTCTCTCCATACTCGCTTCCGCCTTACTAAACTCTCCTTTTTTTACAAATTCCTCCGCCGTTCTATGCAAAAAATTACCTATATCCTTAGCCTCTATCACTCCTGTTTTTCGCTCTACTAACCCCAAAACATTATCTACAAAATGCTTATACGGGCAAGAAAAATATTTCTCTAACCTTGTTATTGATGTAAGCCCTCTGTCAAAAAACATCTCACCAGCTTTAGAAATCGTATCGCTACAAACACGGTTACTAACTCCGACATAATCAACCACTACTCCCACATCATCACTTAAAACGCAATTTTCGCCTTCATTTACAATCCCACCACAATCTAAATCCTTATTTGTCAGCTTCCGCACCTGTTTACTTCCTTTCTTTACATCAATCGCCAAATTAGAAATCCGCTCCTCTGTGCTACTGCCATAACTCAAAAACAACCTCTCGCTACTCTCAAAAAGCCTAACCACCTCGTCTAAATTATATTTATTCAATTCGTTACTACTCGGCTCAAATTTTACATTCTTACCTCTAAGATGCTCTATATCACTAATCCCGATAAGTCCTGTATCAGAAACCAACTCGGGCAATTTACCGTCCTCAAACTCTAAAGCATATACCGCCTTAAACCTACCGCCCCTAAAGCTAGACGGCTCACCCACCACAATGCAATCACTAAACTTCGGTAGTAGCGATAAGTTAATGCTACTAAGACCTTCCTTAAAAAGCGTGTACAAATAGCTCGACCTTTGCCCGCCCTTAATAACCTGAGCTAAAGATTTTCCACACTCTAAAATATTAGTAATTACTGATTGAAAATCCAAATCAACCGCTAGCGATAACTCGCTTGTTATAGCCTCTACATCGTAATATATAAAAACTCCCTCTAAAAATTTAACAAAATCTTTCGCCGTTTTTACCGCAAGATATTGCTTCTTAAAATCCTCAATATGCTCTAATAGTTTTATCCTAACGCTTTCAGCAGTTAAAATATAGCTATCATCTTTTAACTCTTTATCCACCTTATCTATAAACGAAAAACCAAAACCTACAAAATTTATGCGATGCTCAAGCACAAAATTCTCGAAACAATCGCTATCGAAAGTAGAGATTTTTAAGTAAGCGTTTTTAGATAAAGCAATCATATCCACTTGTTGTAGTACCTCGCTACACCTAACAGACAAATCCAAAAACTTAAATAACTCGCTAGATACCATAGGCATTTTTTTATCTATATAAAACGGAATATTATATTCAGTAAAAATCCTCTCAAGTGGCGAATAAATACTCTCACTTGCTAAAACACAAAAATCGCTATACTTAACTATGCCTTTCATAATTTGATTTTGTATATCACAGCTTACTGCTATAATCCGCTCACAAACACTGTCGCATTCAAAAAAATCAGCCTCACCAAAATTATATTTTGGTTCTTCTACATCAAAAAAACTATATTCCACTCCACTACTTTCTAACACTCCTAAAATACTATTCTCAATGCCACTAAACCTATTAAACCCAACAACATAAAACGAAACATTAGATAAATCTACACACTGTAGCATTTTAAGCAATATGTGCATTTTGCCCGCTGTATCTATAAATTTATTTTGAGTTTCGTTTTTATAACAATTATAAATATGAGCAATATCCTTTAGCTTTAACTCGGTTGCCGTACTTACACTTTCTAAAACCAAATCGCTCGGCTCTATTCTGCAAGCCGACAAAGCACAAATCGTATCGTATATTTGCTCGCTAAATCCTTTAAAATTACTCGCCCTACTAAAAACCTGCAAATGTTTCTTTTCGCTAACCAAAATCTTTTTTATAAGCATCACCGCACCAATACCGGATAAATGCTCATAACAAAAATCATCGTTTCCGCCTTGCATCTCTAACAAACCAACCACTCTATCAAATAATCTATCAAAAGATAAAATGTCAACATCAAAAGCACCCGCCGTATCCTCAAAAAGTACCCTCTCTAAAAAAATAGAGCATTTATCTGGACAAATTACAAAATGCCTCTTTTTAAGGTCGACCCTTCTCTTTTGCAATTTGGCTTTTAATGCCTCAAACGATTCGGCAAAATTTAGCGAAAGCTTCATTGAATATATTTTATCATATAAGACAATGAAACGCATAGCAAAAAGAGCAATAGAAAACTACCGCCCTTTTGCCACAATATATGTTTACTTTCTTCTAAATTTATTCTAACAAAAACCCTTAATCGAGAACTATCTTAGGAGAACCTATTATAAATAATACGGCATCTCTCTCCCAGAGTTGTTGAGCTTGTAGATGTGCTACAATTTGCCTAATATAATTACAAGCATCTTCGCCATCCGACAACAATTCTACCTCTACAAAATTCCTGCGCTGGCTTATGGCCATCGAAGATAATGAATAGTCTCCAAACAACTCTGATAAAGCACCCATAATTTCTTCTAAAAATCCATAGTTAAATCTATGATGATTATAAATTATTCCACTTACTCTATCACGATTTGCCGGAAGTCTTGTAAGTGCGATGTTTAGATGGCCATACCGACAAAACCAAATTCCAGAAAATTCATCCATTGCTTGATAGCGTGCGGTGTGCTGATTATGTAGCTGATTTGCTATTGCTAAGTTAGCCGAGCGTTCTTCAAAAGGAATAACCCAATAAGATTCGACTTCGTTAGAACGAATAACATTAGCTCCGTCAAAACAACATATAGGATTTATAGGACGGTCATCTATACATCCTATAAATAGAATTGCCATTATTGATAAAATACTTATACATAATATTGAGATGATTTTTTTCTTCATAATGTAGCCCTCATATATAATACACTTCAAAAAACAAATTCGTTGCAAAAAGTAAAAAATATTTTTGCATAGTAATTATATTACTCTTTAAGTGTAGCAAAAATCATAAGATGTGTCAAGATTTTTTTGACAAGTAACGGAATATAGTTATCTTTCATACTATGAAAAAATGAATATTCATTTTGTAGGAAATAAGGGTGTTAGTATGAAGCGTCTTAGTGAGATTTGTGTAGTGTTAGGTCATAGCGTAAGCGGTTCGGATACGATACATAATAAGGATAGCGTAGTTGGTAAGGATTTGGTTGTTTACACTAACGCTGTGGGCGATAATAATGAGGAAGTATTAGAGGCTAAACGACTAGGCATTAGAACAATAGAAAGAGCCGAATTTTTAGGTGAGATTGCTAATTTTTATAAAAAGGTTATCGCTGTTAGCGGTACTCATGGCAAGACTACTACTACAAGTATGCTGGCAGAGATTTTACGAAAAGAAAACGCTTGTATGCACATTGGTGGTAATTACCCAAGTTTAAGCACTCCGCCCGATAAAACCGATTTTTTTATAACCGAAGCGTGCGAGTATAAACGCAGTTTTTTAACCTTAAAGCCGTATTTGACTGTTATTTTAAATGCCGAGTTAGACCATACCGATTATTTTAGCGATTTTAAAGATTATTTTAGTAGTTACAAACAGCTAGCAAAACAAAGTCAAACCGTTTTAGTTTACGGCGACGATGATATTTTATATGACTGGGCTATAGAAAATAATTATAAAACCTTTGGCTTAAAATTGCGTAATACATATATAGCTAGCAATATTAAAACCACAAAAACAGGTATTGAGTTTTATGTGAATATTACTTTTGAAAACCAACTTTGTAGGGAACACACACTAGACGTCCCGCTGTACAATTCTAAACATTCGGGACGCCCAGGAGTGCGTCCCCTACAAAAACATAACTCAACCGTAGAACCGTTTAATCGACGCCCGCGCAACTTAAAAATCCACATTAACGAATTTGGTGCTCACTCCGTTATAAACTCTCTTGCCTCCGTAGCTTCCGCTCATATACTCGGAATCTACCCTGCCAACATCATAAACGGACTAAAAAATTTTTCGGGAGTTGCTCGCCGTCAAGAACTTCTAGCCACAAAAAATAACATTGACATCTACTCCGACTATGCCCATCATCCATCAGAAATAACAACCCTATTACAAAGTATGCGTGAGCGGGGTTATAAAAAAATCATCGCTGTATTTGAGCCACACACCTACACCCGCACCGCCAGCCTAAAAAAAGAATTCGCTACTAGCTTATCACTAGCCGACGAACTCTATATTATGCCAGTTTTTGCCGCTAGAGAAATCGAAATCCAAGGTGGCAAGTCCGAAACTCTCGTAGCTGAATTAGCTTACTTAGCCAAAACCGCCTACTTAATGCCCGATTATAAATCGCTGTTTGCTTATCTTAATAAAACTACTTTTACAACTCCGCCTCTTTCCCCCACCGCCCTACTCTTTATCGGTGCAGGCAGTATAGACAGCCACGCTAGAGAATTTGCAAACTAAAAGCTAATCGGTACTGTTACATACTTCGGCACAAAACAAATAAAAAACATAGTATAATTTACATATGTTTTTTATCTTAGATTATTCTTTATAAAAAATATTATACTTTCTCAAATACTTTTCTATATAATTGTAGCTGAAAGCAATTGTAGTAGTGTAAAGCGTTGGTCTCGACGCTTTTTCCAATCTATAAATAATATTGTTACTGATGCCCAAACAAATGCCCATGATATAATTGTTAATAACTCAGGTAAAAATGTTGTTTCGGCAAAGGCTTCCCAGAATAATAAACATAATGATAATACACCAAGAATTGCTATTCCTACAAAGAAAAAAACTAACGCATGAATAAAAGCCTCTTTGCGGTCTTTTTTAAGTTTTGAAAGTTCCCTTGAAGCTAAAAAATCTAAACATTCCTTAAATCTCTCGATATTTGTCGCTGGCAGTTTAATTTCGACCTGTTCTTCATATGGAATATACCAGCACTCCTCTTTAAGGCGAGCAAAAGCAGACGGCTTTAACTCTCCACCCTTAAAGTCGCTGGCTGTTAACTCTAATTGATTTTCCCGAAGAGGTCTGTGTTGTTGCTCTAACCGTTTTTCTAGTTCTATATATTGTCTTTTTTGCTCTCTTTTCATTTTTTTAGTATGAAAATCCATCTATTAGTATATGTGTATTTACCTAAAAAACATTAACTCAAAAAGTCGCTGAATTCTACTAAATCAAAAACCTGTTGTTTTTTGTAGCGACGATAAGTACGCAGTCTTTGGTCACCCTGTTGTTTAAGCTCTTCTTTATCCAGCACTATAAAGTAATCACTATCACCTACTTCAAAACATACCCTGCCACCACTAGATAAAATTGCCCGTAGCATATTCTCGAAATGCTCGCTACGCTCTACCCGTTTACTAAACGATACTCCTTTTTTATCTAACTTACCGCCTTTTTTACTAAATCCACAAAAAGCACATTTGTAATATTCCTCTATCGTGATTGCTTTGCCTCTAGCATCTCTTACACGCTTTGGCGAAAAATCGAATTGCGTACCGTCTAATCCTAATTCGTAAACAAGTGCACGCAAGCTAACCGTATCGGGCGGAGCATCTAAACATAAATTGTTGGTAATATGAATACTTGCCGAAAACGGAGTTGATGTAAACCCATGTCCCTTATCTACTAAAGCCAAAAGCACAGGCATCAAATCCTGTCTGGTTAGCACCGCAGTATCTATATAGTATAAATCATTTGGTGTTTTTTGGCTTGCTCCTGCAATAAAAGGCATATTAAGTCTATTGTGCTTTTCTAATTGCTCAGTATTTTCAATTGGTAAACCGCCCCTATACATAAGAGAATTTTCTAGCCTACTCGGCTCTATATTATGCTTTTTTATAAATCCAAGCATATCACCATCGGTTATGGCTTTAGCCACTTCCATAGTAGCTCTCGCGTCCTCTAGCGGGTCGTGAGCATTAAACTCTATGCCATATTTTTCGGCTAGCTTTGCTAAACTCCTTTCACCTGTTTCACCGGTAAGAGCATTATATAAAATATTAGTATCTACATAGTCAAACTCGGGGCAAGCCACATTATACTTAGCACAAGCATCAATAATCATTCTAGCATCGTTATCAAAAGCATGCCCAAGCACCAGCGTATCTTTGGTTAAATGACTAAGTAGCCTATCGGCAACCTCGCCGAATAGCTTTTCTCTTCTAATTTCTGCACCGGTAAATGGGAAAGTTAAATCTTTCCCGCAAAACTTATGCCTTATAGCGGGATTGATTTTTATATCAAATCTAGTTAATGGCTTAAATGAGGTACTTACAGCACACACACCCGCCCAACAAATACTCCAATAAAACATCGAATTATATAATTCAAAATCTAGAGACACTATTTTACGGTATTTTTTAATTGGATTTACAAATTTTTCCTTTTGATTCTTTTGGTTTTTTTTATCTATTTTTTTAATGATAAGTTTTTCCTTAAGGTTTTTTAATTCATTCCCCTTAAAAATAAGATACACTCTTTTAGGAAATTAGTCAACCATATTCTAATTTCTCACTCCTTGTGTTATCTTATATTGGCCATCATCCAAGCTAGTCTTTGAGTTATAAATGTTGTAAATTGATTTAGATGAGCATCAAAGCTTGGTAGATGGTCATGGCGAGGAGAACCTGCCGGAACTCTTTCGCCAAATATAGGCCAACGCTCGAAGTTTCTGTTAAAATCTGTGCGGTAGGTTGTTGTTAGTTGATTGATATGAGCTATTGTTTGTGGAAAATAAGTAGCGTTTACTTCTACTAGCCTTTCTGCTACTAGCGCTCTAAATTGTGGCACATGACGAACTAAATTATAAAACCACGGGTGATTTTGTGCCGTAAAATGCCCTTGATCCGGACGGTGAGCGGTACCTACCCACTGGCTATTGTCTGCACATAAATCAAAATCCCAAAGTGGTCCCATATGCATTTTTCTATTACTTCTTGTACCCCTAATAGTACCGTGAACACTACTAAAATTTATATCGGGATTCATCATAATATCTTGTACGATAAAATAATCTACAAACGAAGGTACATCAATAACCTGTTGAATTGCTGTCCAGTTACGACCTCTTATAGTATCGTGCACATGTTGAGTAAAAGCCCTTGCTTCTTCTTCTAAAGCTGGTCCCGAGGCTCTGCCTAATCCGCTATCATCTCTAAGCTCAAAACTCCTTCTGCCTCCACTACCGCTGTTAGTCCAGTTATTTATCCAAAAATGATGATCTACCGGAGTTTGTTGATAACCGCCTGCTCTAACACACATTTCTATATAAAATTCTCTGTAATAAGGGTTATCTCTCCATGCGTTTGGCATATTGCCACCACGAATATTTACTCTCCCGCTAGCTGTTGCCGGAGTTTCTCCGTAAAATAATCCGTCTGTATCCATATGGTCAGTTAACTTATAAACTCCACGATAGTCGCCATTTATATATAGATGCACAAATCTATTGAATGGAACATGGCAAAAGTTAGCACCACCGCTCATAGTGCGTCCTAATTGAAAGGCTGTGTAGTGTCTAAGAAGCGTTCTATCGGTAGCCGATGCTATAAGAGTCCAGTTGCGAGCCCTATAACCGCTATTAAGCATAGGCATAAAGCTATCTACATTATTAGGAAAGCGTATTCTATAAGGTACTTTGTTATAACTCATATGCCTATAAAACATTCCCCAAGTAGAGTTGCCTCTACCACGCACATCAACTGGAATGTAATCAAAATTAAATGTAGGCTCTTCTGCGTTAGAAATACTTATTCTAGCATCCTCTACCCATATTCTTCTAGTGATACCGCCAACATCTCTAGAATCATGGCTAAAACCTGCGTTTGATGAGTTTGTTTGAATACTTACAATCGGAAAACCCCATTCTCCTGTAGTTAAGCGATTCCATATAGCACTAACTGCTGTTATAAGAGTGCCTTGAGCATCCATACTAACGCTGTCTATTCTCCAACCCAAAAATTGAAAGTCTGTTGTAGATGGAATAGTAATTCCATCAAAACTAACCTCATCTCCAAACGGTATTTCTTTAGACTGAAATAGTGTACTGCCGTTAAAAAAACGAACAATTTGATAGTCTTCATTAGGCTCTATAGGAGTTTGCGGAATAGGAATAAACATTGCTCTAACTGTTTTTGTAAGAACATTAGACACATTAGCTGTGTTAATAATCTCCCAACCACCAAATGTATGACCCGACCTACTTGGCATTTGAGCTGGTGGTAAGCCGATAGGCTCTCCTAAAGTTATTATATGAGTAGCTATAACAGTACCGTCGTGATGCTGAAAGATTACTCGCTTTTCTATAGGAAACGGCGGTGGCGGAGGGTCGGGTAATGCTATCCAAACGGCTTCTACTGTTGTCGTTAAAACTCCGTCTACATTACCCACACTTAAAACATTCCAGCCAGAAAATTCGTAGCCAGTTCTTACAGGATTTTGTGTTGCTGTTAGTGAAATATCTTCGCCAATCTCAAATATTTCACTGAAAAGTACAATGTTACGGTCTAAAAATACCACTGTGTGAGTTTGTGGCAGGTTATATTCATCGCAATATTTGCAATCGGTTGATGAGTCGCAAGCCGAAGCAAAACTAACAAACGCAAACGCTAATACTATTGTTAAAATAGTAACTATTACGATTTTGAGCTTTTTAAGTTGGAAAAGTTTTTTCATATTTTTTCGCCTTTATACATATATTATAACATATATTTCTATATTTTGCAAGGAGTTTTTTGGCAAAAGGGCGGTACTAAGTGTATCGCCCTTTTGCTGTTATCGTTTCATTTTTGGGTCAAATGCGTCTCGGAGACCATCGCCTATAAAATTAAAGCCTAGCACTGCCATCATTATAAGAAAGCCTGGTGGTCCCCATAGATGGAAGTGATTTGTTAGAATGTGGAAATATCTTAAACTTCCTATCATTGTTCCCCATGCGGCAAACGGCTCTTGTACACCAAAGCCCAAAAAGCTAAGCGATGCTTCTGCTAATATTACACCACCAAGTCCTAGCGTCATAGATACTATAAGCTGTGGCATAACATTAGGTATAAGATGTTTAAATATTCTTCTAGAAGCACTAAGTCCCATAGATTCGGCAGCTAACATATAGTCTTGTTCTCGAAGCATCAATATCTGTCCTCTAACAAGCCTTGCTGTACCTGCCCAACCAAATACTGTTAATACTAGCATAATAAGCCAAATTCTCATAGCCGGTGTTACAATATTATGGGGGGGACCCGTGTACATATCTAAAATAGCACCTATAATAAGTAATATGGGAAGTTGTGGAATACACATAATTAAATCCACTAAACGCATTATAATTTGATCTACCCACTTACCAAAATATCCAGCTATAGAACCCATCAATACACCTATGGCTGTAGAGATAAATATTACTAAAAACGCAATACCTAGCGAAATTCTACCGCCGTACATAAGTCTAGAAAAAATATCATGTCCTAGGTGATCTGTACCTAAAATATTATAAATATCCGGTTGAGAAAGCCTTTTATATGTAAGCTGTGTTCGTGTTACATAATAAAAATATGTAATACCATCCTCCATATAACGCCTAAACGGCATTACTAAAATGTCGTCTGTAGAAAAACGCTCTAATTCTTCATAGACAGGAAGCCAATTTATATGCCTAAATAGCGGTCCTAAAAAAGAAAAAGCAAACAAAAAGAGTATCATAACAAGACCCGCTATCGATAATTTAGATCTAAAAAAGCGTTTTAATACTAGCTGTAATGGACTCATTACCTTAACTTGATCTGATAAACTTTCTTCCACTATATCTAATTCTAAAGCAATAGCACCACTATTTTGAATTGTAGTACCGTTAAGTGGAAAATCCTTTTCTAAAAGTTCTTCTTTTTCAGTTTTTGAAGTTTTGTTTTGCATGAAATTTATAGTGTTTAACGCTCAATAGGGTAATTTAATTTGTTGAATTGTGCGTTATAAATTGATGTGAATTTAATTAGTTCATTCTAATCCTTGGATCTACTATTACATACATGATATCGGATAAGAGTATACCCAATACAGCTAGGGTTGCAATAAACATATTATAACCCATAACTAGCGGAATATCACCTGACTGCAATGCTCTAAATCCTAGCTGACCAACACCCGGCAAACCAAATATTTGCTCTATTATCATCGAACCGACAAATAATCCAGGCAATATACCAGCCATCATTGTTGCAAGCGGAACAGCAGTATTTTTGAAAGCATGTTTATAAATAACAGCTCCTTCGCTAAGCCCCTTTGCTCTTGCGGTTCTTATAAAATCGCTTCTTAAAACTTCTAGCGTATTAGTACGAGTATAACGCATAAGACCGCCTATACTAAGCACCACCATAACTGTTATTGGCAACACTAAGTGCCAAGCCCTTATGAAAAATCTAGAAGCGTTAGAAACACCTGCCATATGTGCATCACCAAAACCTAAAGCCGGATTAAACCACCCTAACTGAACAGCAAATATATATATAAGAAGTCCCGCAAAGAAGAACGCAGGAAGGGATATACCCATCATAACAAGTGCAGTTGTAGTATAGTCAAATTTAGAATACTGCTTAGTTGCAGCAAAAATACCCATCGGAATAGCAATAGAAACTGAAATAATAAGAGCGATTAAACTCATTATAAACGATAACCACATATGTTCGGTAATAACTTGCGTTACAGGCCTTCCCATTTCAAGAAGTGAATAACCCATATCCCCTCGCAACATATTGCCAAGCCATCTAAAATAACCTTGAAAAAATGGACCATATAAGCCTATCATACGACGAATCTCATCTAAAAATTCATCACCCATGCCGTTTTGCATAGCAAGTGCACCCCAGCGTTGTTGCACAAAATCATCTGGTTGTAATCGCATTAACGCAAACAATATAAGCGAGAATACAAAGAGAATAAATACTCCTATTCCTAATCTTTTTAATATCTGTTTTGCCATGAGTAGTGTCTATATAGTTGGTTATATAAGTTTACTTAACCACAATCGGCAATCTACAAAATAAAGACTAATTTTTCAATACTTTGTAGTTTGCAAATTGTAGTTATAAAAATTTTTAAGTTTATAAATTGTTTAATTTCCTATAAAGCTAACATTCCAAATTCTTGCCATTGGTCCCCAGAATGCTGTAACCTGATTTCCTGTATAGAGTGTGCTAGAATCGATAAAGTTATTGTTCCAAACAAACATATCGCTTCTATTATAGGTTGGCAACTCTACTGCTAAATCCACAGCTAAATTTAAAGCTTGACGAATATAGTGACGACGGTGAATTTGATTTTTTGTACGACGGCTAGCTTCTATATATTGTGTTTGCCTATTAACCATCGCTATTTCTTCCGGTGTTCCTGTGCCACCGAATAATATACTATGAATACCCCAGTTTCTTACAGCTGATGCTGTAGAGTCCGGATGCCAAAGAGAGAACATACAAGGGTCTACACCGCCGCCCCAAGCAGCCGCCCAAACAGGTCTGCCTTGACCTTGTATAAGCTCTGCTAAAACTCTAGGATTAGGTCTAACAGTAATATTAGCACCTAAGCCATTAAGCAAATCTGCTGCATTTAAAAACATCAAGAATGCCGGATGCTCTTGACTGTTACCCGCTACCTCAAAGGTAAAGTCTAAAGCTAATGCACCACTACCACTCCATATAAATCTTCCGTCACTAGCTCTTCTCATTAAAGTACCTTGTGTATTAGAGAAGGCAGGACCTACTCCGTATCTTTCTGGATCATAATCTCCACCTGCGTGATTAGCACCTAATAAGTGTCTTAATACTGCCGCTTGCCTAGCTGTACCAGTTACATCGCCTGATGCACCCGGTGCCCAACGGGAAGTATTTCCTGCATGCCAAAATTCGTCAGCTTCATCACGCCAAATCCAACTCTCTAAACTAACTCCTCTATGGAGCGGTACAGATAATCCACCCGGGAAGAAGTCGCTTGCAATCTCAACTCTCATAGCCGCCATAATAGCACGCCTAATACGAAGATAAGGAATATGAGCAGCACTTATGCCTACATAACCATAACCATTTGTTTGAACTGTCTGACTAGCTAGATGCCCTCTTTCGTTAACAAAGCGTTGACTATCGGCTGTAGCACTAGGATCAGCAAAGTGTATTGTGCCACCGGCAAGTGCGTTTAAAATATTAGCTTGTTCTACTACTTGGAAACGAAGCATACGGATTCTAGCATTATTACCTTCCGGATTTAAACGATAGAAATATGGGTTACGCACAAAATGAATTACATTGTTTGTAAAAAAGCCACTTTCCATAAGTGCTCTACCATTAGGCGATTGTAGCGTATTGCCATTAGCATCAGCCATCATATATGGACCTGCCCCCATAGGAAGACGATTAAGATCCATAACAGTCATCATAAAGTCTAAGAACTCACCGTGTTGCACACCAAAGTGCCTACGACCTTCTCCGTCGGGACCCATATAAGTTTCGCCATTAGCTAAAGCTTCTCTTTGTCTTTGCCCTTCGGCTCTAGCAGCTGATACTAATGCAGGCTGAGAATAGTGATGCATAGGTGCTACCGCAAAACCTAAAAGCCAAATTGCCATAGGGTTTACATCGTTTATAGTAACTTGAAGCATTTCGTAGCCTCCAAATTGACTTGATGCTCCAACAGCAGTTAGAGATTCACTAGAGGCCACAAAATCTCTTCCGTCTAAAGCTTGAATACCGGATATGTTAGATACGCCCTCTCCTCTTTCTCTTGCCGCTCTAAAATGCTCTGTCATAATTTCAGCTGCAATATGCGTACGAACTGTACCGCCAATACGCCACTCCATAAAACTAGCAAAAAGGTTATTGGGACCATGTGTTTGAGAAACATGAGCCTCTCTAGCAAACCGAACAACATTTTCTTTAGTAAAATTATTGTTCAGCATACTTCTAACTGTGCTCATGTTAGAAATCTCGAAGAAATTTGTACCAGGTGCTTGCCATCTTTGATTTGTACCGGGTATCATTCTAAATTGAAATATATTACCAACAGAAAGTAAGAAGGATTCCCAACCATAATGTATATCATAATATTGTTCTCTTCTACTTTCCACAACTTCTGCATCTGTAGTAGAATACCAGATTGAATCTAATTCTTGATCGAAGATTGGTATAGCTAAAGCAATATCTGCTTGAATTTGAGGTGTGCTTGGATATGCTTGTGGATTTCTTAGGTGTCTAGCTGCTTCTTCTAGTCTAACCTGTGCTTGCGAGTTAAAAGCCCTCATCATAGCACGATATTGTTCCTCATCTTGGATATATGGATTTTGTAGTCTATATGCTCTAAGACCTAAAATATCAACCGAATTTAGGGTACTCATACCTATGTAAACAGGATCTAGTAGCATATAAAGATTAAATAATACATCGTCCATAGTAAGCGGTGTGCCGTCGCTAAAATAAATACCGGGTTTTAGTACAAATTGATAAATTGTTCTTTGCTCACCTGGGCGTGTCGGGTCCGGCACTACACGAATACTTAAATCTCTAGCAATAGAAGTATGATCAGGGCCAAAGGCTAAATGACCATACCTATCTGTACTAATCATACTTGCTTGAGTTACGCTTGTAACTTGGTTATCCATACCGGTGCCTGCAAAAAACGGGCTAAAAACACCCTCCGGCTGAGAAACACTTAGCATAAGCGGTGTATTCTCGTTCTCCGGTCCTGGATTCGGACAAGCAGTTAATGTCGGAATTACCGCTGCTGCCAGCACTAAGGCTAAAATCACCGTAATGATTTTGCGTGATAATTTTCTTTTTGTTTTCATTTTTTGTTTCCTCCAATTAGAGCCTATTGCTCGATTGTTTTTTGCTGATTTATAGCAATTTAATATTATCCTAATTATAATAAAAAAGGCGTGTAGCCCAAAATAATGCTAGCACGCACTTTTATCGACGCACCTCCTCGTGCGACGGTAAGTAGTATTATACCACACAACTGCATACATGTCAAGTATTATTTTTACAAATTTCGCAGTAAAAACTATATTGTAGGCACAATTAACAAGCTACAAACTACAAACTATTATTTTTTTATAAATAAATTTGAGATTTAGAGTTTGTAAATTGTAGCTTGTAGTTAGTTAAGTAATCCGCTAATCATACCACCAATGCGGCATTGTGATTGATATAGTATCTAGACCGCTAATAGATATCATTCTTAGTTCTTGATAATTTCCTAAATCGCCTCTTATACTACTTAGAATGTTATAACCTAATCTCCTTCTACCACTTGGCATACCTATGCTTTGCGACATAACCCCCAGCATATCGTTGTCATCGTTAATCAAACGCATAGCCCACGAACCGGGAACCACACCAAACATATAATTATTATCTATCGTTCCTCTAGCAAAGTTTATATGTCCATAAGTAGCGTGCGGATAGTTTGAAGAATTAACAATAAGAGAATTCTGGCCAATAAAGCTTACATTATGTATAATAGCTTGATCAAAAATAACTTGACCCACTAAAAAGCCTACATGTCTTGGCGGAAAATTTGATAACATATTCTCATTTGGTCTATTAGGAACATGTGCATTAGATGGAACATCGGGAAACACCTCTATAGTAATATTATTAAAGGTTACATCTCTTATTGTTCCGCTAAGGTTTCTAAATAACCCAAAAGATGTCTCACCTGCTACAAAACCATAATCTAAATGAATATTGCTAACAGTAAACCCATTGCCTCTAAATGTACCATTATAAGTATTACCAAAAATCGTTGAAGTGAAGTTTTGCGTTCTATTCCAACCTTCGAAAGGAGGAGTTCCATCGATATTTGTAACTCTTCTCCAACCATAGAAATCCAAATCGCTTTCTAGATACACATTACCACTAAGCGGCATATCAGACGGATTTGAAACAAAATTCATAGTCCCCTCTACCCATGTTGTAAATAGATAATGAATACGAAAATCTAAATTAGGACCTGTCGGCTCCTCCGGCTCTGTTGAGTTGTCGCTTTCTTCTGTAGGTACAACAGGAGTACTCACTTGATTACCCTCATAATTTGGGTCGTATGCTCTATGGATTAAATTATATAGGTATTCGTCTGTTGCTCGAGGATGTTCCGGATCTCTTGCTATTTCGCTTGCATTTAAGGCATTTCCTTGTTGAGCATCTTCGTAAGTAAGATAAACTCCTCTTAAACTATGCATTCTATTTTGGATGGGTGATAACATTCTTTCGCCAGGCAAAATAGATCTTAAAGAGTTTAAATTGTTATGAAGATCTCTTAAACGACCAGTGCCAGGCATAACACGAAGATCTAAAAACTGCCCTATTTCTACATCCTCCTCCTCTATTACAATCTCTTCATCTTCGTCATCATCATCTTCTTCTGATGGTGGCAGAGGAGTTATTGGCGGAGCTGGCTGTGGTATTGTAAAACCAGGTGCTTGCCCCGGTAGTGTAGTTACAAATACAAATCTAAATATAGAGGCAGGTGTCCAGTTAGCATAAAGAGTAAACTCGTAATCTAGCGGAACATGTTCTTCGCCAATAGGTGTGTTAAAATTCCAAGGCTCTTCCTCTAACCAAATTTGGTTAGGATTTTCTGGATCTCTATAGGGCCTATATATCCTGTTATAATACTCATCATATCCATAAAACTCATACCCCATTGCTCTATGCCAAGTTGGATTATTAAGAAACCCTAATCTAACAGCTGGTCTTATTTCTCCCTCTCCTCGGCTACCACCTCTTCTTACTGTAGGATTAGGCACTCTTTGACCCGGTCTTAAAAATACACTCCATTCATACGGAGCATTTGCAAAACTACCACCGTTAGCATTAAAGGTAACTTCTATTGTGAAACCACGCTGTCTAAGAAGTTCTGTTGGTGGGATAGGATCGCCGCACGCAGTAAATAGCGTAAGACCAAAAAGCATTATTGCCACTATAGTTATTATTGAAATTTTTCTTATTGCTTTTTTCATATTTTTCTTTATGATTTTTTCTCCTTTTGCAAAGAAGTTATTGTATTATACTATATATTTGGAGATTTGTCAAGAGGAATAAAACAAATTACAGTGCACAAATATAAATATTGTTTTACTTTAATTTTATATCTCTAAAGATAAAATAAATCCGAATTTGTAATTTGCACATTGTAATTTGTAATTTAATTATTATCCAAGCACTACTGTAAACTGTAAGCTACCCGTTATACGAGTACCGAATTCATTTTCGCCTACGAATAAAACTTGATAGGTACCTGCTTCTGTAAAGATAAAATAATTGCTGTTTATAGACACAGGCTCTACAACCTCGCCGTCGAATATTACCTCTAATATTATAAAGAACATATCCTCAAACGCAGTAACATTATCCTCTATTACAACAGCAATCCTAATCGCTTCGCCAAGATGTACTTTTTCACCTGCCATTACGACAACCGAGTCACCTGTTAAAAAGCCCGTTGGACCCTCTAGCGTAACTGGAGTAACCGTGATATTACTATCTAAGTTAAGACCGTTAAAAATTGCTGTATATAATTCTACATAGGTTTGACTTCTAGGAGCACCACCGGCTATAACAATACCGCCAAACTGAACAAATACTCTTATGTTTCTGCCTGTTGGCAATGCAGTTGGAGCAATATTTACGGCTTGCGTTGCTACAAATGTGTTAAGGTTAGCATTTTCTGGAACATGAACAAATCCTGTGCGAATTACTAAGCTACGCAAAGCAGTACCTGCAAAAGCGTATTCACGGATATGTCTTAAAGCACTACCCGTTGAAGTGCCGGTATGCACTAAGTATAGCTGTGGTGAATTATAAAACGCTTTAGCTCCGATTTCTCTAACAGTATTTGGTAATCTAACTATAGTTAAAATGCTAGAATTGCTAAATGTATAAGGTTGCAACTCAGTAATTCTTGTAACTTGTAGGTCTATTGTAAATAGATACGGAGTATCTCTAAACGCACCCTCTCCTAAGTACGAAAGCGGACTACCTAAAATTAAACCGCCGAATTGCACCTCATTTATACTAGAGCCTCTAAATGCCTCGGCACCAATATGTCTAACATTTGGGATTGCTATAGAGGAAATTGCTGTGTTTCTAAATGCGTTATGACCGATATATATAACAGAAGCCGGAATATTAACAGTATGCAAGTTTGTAGCATTAGTAAAAAAATGTGGTGCTATCGTTCTTAAACCTATAGGAAGTCTAACCTCCTCTACAAGTGTGTTAGCAAATGCACCGTTCCCTATTGCTCTAACGCTGTCTGGAATGAATACATTTCTTATATACTGATTACCGAAAAAGATATTATTAGCAATAAAACGAGTATTGTTTGGAAGAGTAGGATTTGCTTGTTGAGTGCGTTGCATATAAAGGATATAAAAGCCATCTACGCAAGGAAGTGTTACAAACTCTTGAGTAGCAGTTTCTGTAGCAAAAGCCGTTCCACCAAAAACTTCCGTACCCATAAAGGTTAGGTTATCTAAGCCAGCGAATGTAATCCTTGCTCTAGTTAAACCAACATTTCCAAAAAACACTCCATGAGAAATTAACACTATGGTAGAAGGGATTCTTATTGTTGTGTTTATGTTATTACTCTCAAATGCCGAATAGCCTAGTACTCTAATACCCTCTGGAAAAGTAACAGCAGTTAGGTTTAAGTTTCTAAAAGCCTCGTCTGCAATCGCACGCACCCACATACCATTATGGATAGCAGGTATTACAAGTGTTGTAGGAGCAGTAGCAGGATTTGTAAAGCCAATTACCATCAACTCTCCAGATACATTAGTGAAAGCTAATCCCTCTGTGCCACTATGGAAGAATGTTAAAGTTATAGAGGTATCTGCTATAATTTGCAAATCTCTTATAACATTGCCTTGATGCGTTCTGTGGAATATATAATCGTTTACACCTACAAATTCAAAGTCTAACCCAGTTAAGGTTTGACCCGCTGTTAAAGGAGCAAACATATTTTCGTATAAGTTGTATGTAGATAATTTTCTAATATATCTTACATAATCTCTAGTAGGCATTTCTCTATCATGAGGGCTGGCAACCGAGAACACTATTCTAGCGTATAATGCACTTCTTACCCAGTTAGCAGTTAGTGTTAAACTGCTGGCACCTAGCGTAACGCTACTTGTATGTACTCTGCCGTATTGGTCTGTCCAACCGTTAAAGAAATAATAGCTATATAATGTTGGATGACTAGTAGCTGTTATTGTAGCTACTCTATTTGATAAATCTACTACATCGCCCTCGTTTATACCAGTTGTAATGTTAACCGGAAGTGTACCTGTGCCTGCAAATGTGATTGTGCGTACAACACTTCTCCATCTAGCGTAGATAGTAACTCCGCCACTCGGCAAAAAGCTAGGCCAACCTAAAGGAAGTTCGCTATCCTCTTGCATAAACCAACCAACAAACGCATAACCAGTTCTTGGCTCTGGCTGAGGACGGTTTATAAAATCGCCTGCTACTAAATAGTGATGGCTTGCCGGGTCTAACACTGTGCCGTCTTCTAACTCTAGTGTAGCGGTAGCACCAACAAAACTAAATCTAACAAGCCTATCCCATCTAGCAAATAAAGTTACATCGCCTCCTGGCATACGACGACCAAAATAAAATTCGCTAGAGCGAGTAATCGCTTCGTCTTCATACCAACCACCAAAGCGGTAGCCTGCTCTAGTCGGACTAGTCGGAGCAGTTAAATGAGTACCGGTTAAAGCACTTATTGACTCTACGCTACTTCCGCCCATAGTGTTAAAGCTGATTGTATTAACTCCGTCCCATCTAGCAAACAAGGTTGTATTAGCCGTTAGATTTAACGGTGCGTATGCTAGTTGAGTAAACTCGGCATCCGAAAACCAACCTAAAAAGTTATGACCTTCTCTAGTAGGAACAGGTAATAATGTTAATGGCTGGCCCTCTGTTACAGTTGTAGCAGCAACTAAACTTCCTCCGTTAGAGTTAAATGTTAAGCTAAACTCTTGAGGTGGCTCATAAGTCTCTTCACTACAACCACTACAAGCAGATAATGTTACAAGCCCTATTGTAGCTAGCAAAGCTATGATTATTATTACTAATATTTTATTATGTTTAGGTAATTTTTTCATTGTGAACTTTCTCCTTAAATTTTTCTAGCAGCGGGTGACAAAGTGCCACCCGCATGTTTATTTAAATTTTAAGAATTAACCCCCTTGTTTTTTGTTTTTTTTGATACTGCCATCACAACTAACAAAGCTACAATTATCACAATCGCTACTGATATCGGAATACCAGTTGCCATACTAAAGCTATTGCAACCTCTTCCACCATTATTATAAGGCGGTGTAGTTGTTCCTGGTGCTTCAGTGGCTAGACCTTCATAGTCCTGCAAAATCCTAAGCCAGTCTGCCATATTGTGTATAAAAGCTCTTTGATGAGCATTTAAGTCATTTATAACAAGATTAAGTATTCTTATCTCGTTGCTATCATCTAGCGTAATCGGACGAGATGCTAAAATCGTTATTCTAGCTATAACCTGTGCCGTTTCATCACCTATTACCTCTGGAGTTTGCATACTGTTTATATGATTTCTACCCATTACAAACACATCCCACATAGAGCCTCTACCCATGCTATGCTCTTCGTTACGCTCAAATACAGCTAGAAGTGACCCTGCCATAGAAGCAAATATAAACGAATCAAATCCTACCCCATTTGCCGGAGTCATAAAGTTTTGTTGCATAATACCAAGCTGGTCTATACCAAAGTTATTATGGCTACCATAGCGTATCATACCTCGATCAAAGCCACCCGCCATACTCTCTAGAGCTGGAGCACGGAAAGATCTGAATTCTATTGTAGCAAAACTTCTAAAGCCGTTTTGTGTAAAGTCTACTCTTTCGCCATTAGCGTCCGCCGGACTATACATACCAACACCCATAAATGCCTCGGCACCGATAGTTGTAAGCGTGCCAGGAAGAGTTATATGCGTGATGTTAAATGCCATAGCAAAGGTACGCATAGCAACACGGCTAGTGTTTTCTCTAACCACTACAGTAGCGATGTCGCTACCGCTAGCAAAAGCAAGAGCTTCGTATCTGCCGTTTGGTAAAAATCTATAAATTAAGTAATCACCTTGCATAAAGAAGCGGTTGTTATTAGTATTTAGAATAAAGCGTTCTATCGGAGCGTTAACAAACGCACCCTCTGCTAAAGTTTCTAAATTAGCACCTATATAGAACTCTGTAATATCTGTCCACATAAATGCTAATGTGCCAAGCATACGCAAATGAGGTGCATGGAACTCTGTTAGTCTAGTTCCGCTAAAGGCTAGCGGCATTACAAACTCAACATTAGGGAAAGTAGCTGTATGTAGACGACTTTCTATTAAATTGCCTTCAGCATCTCTAGTTGGACTAAATGCAAACGCTTGAGTTGCTACAACTTCTACTCTTTCGCCTACAATGCTTTCTAAGTAAGCAAGCTGCATAAACGCACCCGTGCCGATAACTTCTAAGTTAGGGAATACTAAGTTTCGGTTATTAGCGTGATACCCTATTGCTGTAGACCTAAATGCCTCGGTGCTTACAAATGCCAAGTTCTGGCTAAATGTTATTTCTTCTCTGCCTAGTTCGAAGTTAAAGAAGAATGCTCTGGCATGTATTTCCTCTACACCCGACAAGTTTATATGTCTTAGCTCAGTCGCCGCCGCAAAAGCATACTGACCAATTAACCTTACACTGTTTGGTAGAGTTACACTTGTTAGTACGCTGTTTGGCAGTAAACCAAAGTTCATAGCTAATCTATCTACCCAAGCGAATGCCATAGCACCGATAACTTCTACGCCCTCTTCTACTACTACAGTATGAAGATTAAAATTAGTAGCAAAAGCAAAGTTACCCATACTTCTTACGCTACCCGGAATACGAACAGTTTCTGCTTCTGTATTCCAAAACGCCGCCGCACCAATGTGCGTAACACCATCTGGGATATAAACATCTCTTATAGCAGACTGTAGAAATGCTCCAAAACCAATGTAACGAAGTTGTGGATTATCTAAACTATCAAACTCTAACGCCTGTATACCACTACCTTCAAAGGCAAATTCGTGAATTTCTCTAAGGTTAGTCGGCATTCTCAAGCTTGTTAGTAAGCTATGTTGATAAGGGAAACTTGTTATAGGAACATGTCTAAATGCACCTGCTCCGATAACTTCAACAGAATCGGGCAGTTGAATATTTTGTAACCTTGGAGTGATTGCAAACATACCTGCCGGAATAGCTCTAAGATTATTAGATAAAATTACAACTGTTTCTAAATTAGGATTAAATGCAAATGCATATTCACCAACATATTCTAAGGTTGTTGGAAGTATAAGCTTTGTAAAGTTATTACCCATAAAAGCATTTGCACCTATGTGCGTTATACCCTCTGGAATAATAAGCACATCACCACCATATCTGCCACCGCTAAATGCTCCGTCTGCTATATGAGTTATATTACCGTTACCCATAAAGTCTAATTCTATTATGTTTTCTAACAGATTACTAAGTGAAAGGTTAGGGAATTGGTCGCTACCTACTATCATTGTTGCTAAAAACGGTAGTATTACTACCCTTGATCTATCGTTAGTAAGTAGCATACTAAATACACCACCTTGTACACCGGGCATAGTAAATGTAACAGTTGTGTAATGCGGATGGCTTTCTGTTGTTGTTACGATATGTTGTAAACTAAATGTTCCGGTAAAAGCATCATCACCAACATTAAGCAGTCTTGCACCATCTGATACATAAACTCTAGTAAGATCTTGAGCCAAGAAAAACGCACTAGAACCTAGCGTAGTAAAGCCGTTTGGCAAAGTTATACTGGTAATTCCGCTTTCGGCAAAAGCACTAGAACCTATACTTGTAAGTCTGCCATTAAATTCTATATCTGTCAATCGAGGAGTATTTGCAAATGCTTGATTACCAACAGCATCTAAATCATTATGGGCAGTAAATCTAGTTAGTAAAGTAGCACCCATAAACATACCACTAGGTATTGTACTACCAAAAAAGTCCACTTCTCTAACAGGGGTGCTAGCAAACATTTGAGTAGATACAAAGGTATATCTATCAAACAGTATATTTTCTACAGCTGTGGCTGCAAAAGCTAACGCACCTGTATGACGAATATTTCTAAGATCTAGCACCCATTCACCATTCTCGCCTGTTGGAGCACCTCTAAAAGTTCTTTCATTTAGGAATGCTCCTATGCCTGCCATTATAGCACGGCTTGTATCAAACTGTACTAAACTTGGTGCACCTTGCACTGTTGTTATAAGCCCTGGCTCTGTTGAAGCAAACGCTTGATGCCAAACAGCAACTCTAAGAAGTCCCGCCTCTGTAGCACATGCTACAAATTCGTATCCTCTTCTAAATGCACCATAATGACGGGTAAACTCATTAAATCTAGCGTTTTCAGTTAACCAGTATACATATCTGATATTACTATTTGTAAAAGCAAAATCTTGTATTGTGTCTAGCGTTAACGGCAAGAATACAACCTCTACCGACGAGCCGGCAAATGCACCTCTACCGATAGTTCTAACACCGTGCGGAACAACAACCGAACGAATATCACGATTTTCGAAGAACGGTCTATAAAGAGTATCACTCCAATGGTCTAAGAAAAACGCACCAATATTAGCAGGGATTATAAGCTGAGGAACAGCCTCTAGCACACTGCCGTCTGCATTAAAGCTACTTAAAACCGGACAAGATCCATAAGGAAGTCTGCCTGTTATACCATTTATTGTTACTTCAAAAGTGCCTTCTGGTAGATTAGCTGTAAAACCAGGCCCATTATAACGATGTAAAAAGCCCATATCAGTCTCAAATTCTGCTCTTATACCTATGCTAATCAATGTTTCAAGCGGTATAGTCTGACCCGGTATATTAATTCGTGCTCTAATACTTATATTATGATGAGGAGCTAACGCTCTTAATCTACCTGTATTTTCACATAAATCTACAAAAGGTCTATGTGCTGCGTTTACTACCTCAAATCTAATTACTCTATTTTCATCTGTGATTTGACCCTCTGGATTAACTACCGCCGTCGTAGTATGCCAAGGCATAGCATTAACCTCAAGAGTAATCTCTTGACCATTATTTAATATCAGCCTATCACCACCGGGGCGAGCATCTGCTATGAGATATCTAGTATCATCGACAGTTCCGTCCGGTCGAACTCGGTGTCGTATGTAACTACCAAACCTTGCCCAAGTGGCATTAAGGTCAAACGATCCGTCACCCACTACTGTTACTCTAAATCTATGACTACCCTGTCCGTTTATAGCCTCAGCATAAACATATGCTATGCCGGGACGCCTAGCGACGACTTCGGCCGCATGTAGTTGCGACCCAAACACACTTACAATCGGGTTATTTTCGTCCTGCAAATTACCATGCTCATCTTTAACGGTAAAATCTAAATCAAATACACTAGCACCTGTTGCCGGTACTAATACTGTTTCGTATACAAAGCGTGGTCTGCCATCAGGATAATATTGCGGCTCACCGTTTTCGATTACTCTAGTTGTGGTTCTACGAGGCTCGTTTCTAAACATCGAAAAGTCTACCATAGCAAGTCTACCTAAAGCACCTGTAGTTAAATTAAGGTTAGCTAAATTACCGTCTTCGCCCAAAACCGCACCGGCATGAGTACTGGTAACTGTCATATCATCTACTCTTTGATGGTTTATCGGAACCAACCACATAGACTGATTTAAGGCATAATCAGATACAAATACACCGATAGTGCCTGCAAACTGACTAGGTTGATTTACAAATGAATAATACCACTCTGTGATATCTATCGCAACACGACTAACCTCACCTCTTACTTGACCTCTAACGGGAATAGGATATTCGTTATGAATATGTACTGTATTATTTGGAAGTACGCTAAATAATTGAACTGCTTGAACATAATTATTATCGAAAACATCTAAATCCAGCATAATAGTTCGTCTGCCAAAACCATCCACAAAGGTACGCATACCACTATTAACAACCTCAGGCACCTGATAGTCTACAAAGAAATCAAAGGTTTCGGTATTGCCTGGTACAGTATGCCCCATATGATAGTCCATACGACCGGTCATATTAACCCGCCATTGACTGTTATTAGGTAGTCCCATTCTAAATGGGTCAATCTCAATTTCGATAAACCCTCTTTGTTTTAAAACATTTTGCTCTACTCTCTCTAGTATAACCTCACCCGTATGAACATTATAGACCTCTACTTCTACTTCTCTTGCACCTCTAAGCATACCGGCAGAAAAGCCCGCAAGTTGCCAAACACCATCTTGTGCATTACCTACAGCAACTCTGCAAGTTGTAATTCTTGGTTCTCTAAAACCAAACTCCGGACTACGGAAAACAAAGCTACCTAGCGGAACAGAACCGCTTCTACCTTCTCTTTCATATCTTTCTCTGTCAACTCGACCTACCGGAATAGAAGCAAAAGTATTTGCTCTTCTTTTGTCTTCCGGCTCTATACTATCATCCCAATAATCCTCACTAACTTCGAACGCATTATAGTCAAACATTCTAGCCGCTAGCCAATCGCCGTAAAACGCTAAAAATGGAATTGATAAGTCAACTCGGCGGTTAGCATTTGCCTCGTTATGATTTAATCTTACAAAGCCGTCTACAAAAATACCGTTTTCGAAATGAGCATCCATATAGGCTCTATCGCTAGCACTTAAAGATATATGTACTATTATCTCTACACTTTGACTTGCCGGAACAGTTAAAACATTTCCGCTTAAACTGCTACCGCTAGCCGATTTATTAACACCGGGACTAAGTAAATAACCTTGCTCTGCTATAGCAACTCCGCAAGGTGCTACAACTTCTGTCATTGTAATAACTTCTAAAGTATATGTTTGAGTTTCATTACTACGATTTTGAACACTAAATCTTAAAGTATAGTTACCTAATCTCTCGGGGTCGCTACCTAATTCTAACTTAGGCATTTCTGTACCTTGCACATAAAGGTATGCAGGAGTATTTAAAGCGTTACCAATATCTGCTACACCGCTACCTTGACGGCGTGGAGAGTAAGGAATATTACGTCTATCCATTGCCATTGTAGATGTAGACATAAGTAAACGGTTTACTTTATGCATTCTTTCTACGCTTCTGCCTGCTAGCGGACTACCTATTGGAGCCGCAGCACTAATATGTTGAGCTAATAATGCCGCAGCACCTGCTACATTCGGTGCCGCCATACTGGTACCGCTGAATGCACCGTATCCACCAACAACAGGAGCAATAATATCACCGCCGTGTGCTGTAATTTCGGGCTTTAATCTAAGGTCAGGAGTTGGTCCCCAGCTAGAACTAGATACCATGAATGGACCTGCAAATTGATCTCTAGAAAAATAAATCGTACCAAACTGCTGCCTTCTCATAGCGTTACCGTCGTACATACTAATAAGAGCAGTCGGACCCATTCTACCCGCACCAAGTGTAGGCGTAAGCATACCCGGTACATTATTATCAATAATAACAGCACCAGCACCACGCTCAAAAGCCGTTCTCGCCTTTTGCTCAAATGTAATGTTACCACCCCTTCTAACAATTACGATATAAGGATTGCCTGCCGCATTAGCGTTCATCATCCTTTCTTCTAAACCCATAAAGCTCCAAGGCTCACCATAGCCAGGGATTGTTATGTAATTAAATAATCCAGAATGACGGCTATTGCCGTTAGCATCTGTAAGTAATTCGTTTATAAAGTTAAAATTTCTACCCGCAGCGTCTACGAATTCGTTAATGTAGGCCGGAGTTACTCCGTTTACAATACCATAAGGCGAAAGCTGACCGGAGATATTACCAACCGCCATAGCACCGATATAGCTAGCAGGGCTTCCTACAGTACCGCTATCCGGGTTAGAAGTTAAGTTAGAACCAAATGGGCTACCCGTTCCGCTTGTAGCACTATTGCCGGCGGCAACTACTAAGTTAATACCTGCAGCTATAACTCTATCGTAAACAGCAGCCGTAATGGAATCACCGTATTCACGGCTAAAACCATGTGGACGACCTAAACTCATATTTATAACATCTACACCTAAAATAACGCTGTCTTCAACTCCTGCTAAAATATCGTCAAACTCAGCACCCTGACGGTAAGCAGAGAAAACTTTCATTTTTACAATTTGAGCTTGCGGTACAACACCTCTAAAGTAGTTTTCATTAAATACATTAGGAAAATCAAACGGAGCATCGTTTGGGGTTGTACTTGGTTGATAACCCGCTATTATACCGGCTACATGCGTACCGTGACTATCCCCGCCTCTAGGAAAAGCATTTGCTCTTCTGTCGGCATAGTCAAACATAAACGGAATTTTGTTATTAACATGCACTCTGTTTATTTGTGCTTCGTTAGGAAGAGTTGCTCTAGCTACAGTAAAGGGAAGTCTATCTATAACATCTTGCCTTGTCATACCGATATACATTTCTCGGTAAGTTCCTGTAATAAAGTCGGCAAAAGCAGGGTGACGATAATCTATACCTGTATCTAATACCGATATAACCATACCCTCACCTTGATAAGCCAAACCTCTAGTATCATAAATACCGGTTTCTAATACATGCACCATATTACGCACCGACACTTCATCAAATTGTGGTGCATAAAAAGAACTTGTAATTTTTACACTTCTAACACCAGGCATTTCACTAATTGCTCTTGCCTCACTAGCTTCCATAGTTATAGAAACAGCATTCATAACCCCTGTGAAGTGATAATTTAATTCAAAATCTAAATTTTGTCTGTTTAACCTTCTTAAAAAGTCTCTTTGACTATTTTCTAACCCTCTTGCGATATCTCTCGCCTCTGGACTCACAAAATAATCACTTGGAGTGCTATGTATTTCTTGGAGATTTCGGCTAGAGTTAAAAATTTCTAGTAGTGCTTCATCATAAAACTCTATAATAACTCTTCTCTGCCCTGTTATCTCGGGCAAATCATTATCGGCTAAGTCCAAAAAGTCGCCCGTAAGCTCTCCGCTAGAGAACATATCCGTAATCTGAGTTACAGAAGTAACTCTATCAAACCCTGCGACCCCTCCTCCGCTATGGACGCTATTATTAGTTAAAATACCGCTACTAATTATAGCAACAGTCATTAAAGCTATCAGCATCATCGTAATAAATGCAATGCTAAAGCGTCGTAGAGTTAGGTTTGTTCTTTTTACTGTTTTTGTTTTCATTATGTTAATCTCCTTGTTTTTCAATAGACTTGTTTTCTAATTCTAATGTGGTTAAATTTAAAAATAAGTCTAATATTTAATACACATTTACATATGCACAATTGTTGAAGTTTACATTTGATAAAAAAATACCCTATAATATACAAAAATCATCCTCCGAAACTCCTTTAGCTTCAGTGGATGACACACCATTGTATCTAGAATATTAAGTTATTTTTTTAGATATTCCGCCAAAAGTAGCCCTTCGGGTGGTACACCTATTCAACATATTATCACATCTTTATATATTTGTCAACACTTTTTTTATAAAAAACTTATAAAAAAATGGCTTCGCCACTTCCCTCACTATAGGTTCGGCTTTTTTATGCAGGCAATTGACTTATTCTAATACGATAATTTCTATAGCATAAAAAAAGTCGCCCAAAATTTTCAGGCGACCTTTTTATATTATTATCTAAATAATTCACTAAGCAATGTATCTAAAGCATTATGAGTGATTTCTTCTTTGTAAAAGCATTTAATAATTAAAAAATATTCTATATTGTCATATTCAAATCGAACTAATCCTTCATTGTTGTTGGTAATTCGATAATATATATATACACTATTGATTCTAAAATTTTGAGTAAAATTATCAAAACGCTCATATTCCCTAAACATAAAATAACGATATACTCTAACTCTAAATTCGATTCTAAAAGTGCTTTGTTCGTCCGCTGTTCTAAAGGATAACTGCCTAATTGTATAACCTAAAAGAATATTTTCTTCATATTTTACAACCTGTCTTAAAACTTCTAAATCTTCTTTATTTAATATTTGTTCACGATTAAACATTAGCAAATGCTCTTTGTTATATAAATAGTCTAGCGTAATACTTTGCGGAATAGCGTCCTTTTCAAAATAACGAAACGGATAGGGTGTTGTAGATAAAACTCCGGATAGCACTATACCCAATATAATACCCGTTAGTAATAATAACGACGCAGCGGCAGTAGCCCAACGAACCACAATTCTTTTATTGCGTTTATACTTTATCGGTTTTTTATAGCTAATATCAATTTCATTATTTTCTGACCATTCTTCAAAGGTTGGCTTTTCAAATGATTTTTCTATAAAATCGTGTACAAAATCTTTTTTTATACACTGCTTGTCATTACTTACATAAATTCCTTTCTTTTCCGACCATTCTTGGAATGGCTTTTCATTAAATGCTTTTTCTATAAATTTTTCTAAATAATCCATAAGCTTAACTCTATTATAGAGACCATACACTCAGAGGAGCCTCTAACTGCGGGAGTTCAATGAACTTCCCTACTTTTTATTTGGTTTTTATTTTTGAATTATATAACCCTGTGTTTGTTTTTATTAGGTGCCGGCATTATCTAGTTATTGTAGGGAACGCACTCTTGGGCGTCCCTTACAATTGATTTTTAGGTGCGGGTGGATGCCTCAGTCGCCCGAACTTTAGACAATATGAGTAATAAATGCCTCAGAAACTTCACCGATACGATATAATGGCACTAAACCATGTACAGGCAAATCAAAACCTGTTGCTACATATAAATAAATATCGTTTCGTATAAGCTGATTTGCCGCATTGTAATACCTTATCCTGCGGTAACCGTAAGCAATCATTATGTGGTTACCCGTCTGTCTGTTATGAAATATTAAATCATGATCCGCAAATGTTTCGATACCACCAAGACCAACTATCGAATACCCTCTTTTAAATAAAGAAACCAATTCCCCTCTTCTAAAGGCGGCTGTCATAGCAGCTTCGTTTAGTTGATTATGACCTGTTCTAACACTTTGCAAAGTAATGCTTCTTCCCTTAAGTCCTGCCTGCATCATCATACCCCATATATATTGATGTACAGTTACACCGTGACCACCGCCCATCAACATAAATAATCGACTTTGAAGCTCTCTGGCTCCTTCTTGCCTGCCGCTCCACATCCATCTGCCTGACATATACATTCCAGCTGTTTGATTTGGTATAAGATTATTTATGCGTCTGTTATAAAAACCAAATACTACAGCACCGCCTGTTATTCCACAAGTATAGTCTGATAACCATCCAGGAGTTCTATCTGCAATAGCAAACCCTGATTGTGTTCTGCGATTAAAATTTACACGCTCTGTCCAAAATTCAATCGGACTATCGTTTCTTGAACTTATTGTATCGTAAGAGTTATTATTATTTAATTCGCCACCACCAAATATAATATCGGAGTTATCTAATTCGTTACCACTAAAGAAAGCATCCTTAAATATTCTCTCGCTGCTGCAAAACTGCTCTT
>Ga0131853_10000471_pt1 | contig 73839 bp, 79 predicted proteins | sample TergutLab28metaG_FD_92764 | JGI IMG/M metagenome (GOLD analysis project Ga0131853, IMG submission 92764) | Labiotermes labralis P1 segment gut microbial communities from Petit-Saut dam, French Guiana - Lab288 P1 (version 2) (version 2) | ecosystem: Host-associated > Arthropoda: Insects >... | reverse complement strand
AGTTTTCCTGCGGCGCAGGTGGCGTCGTTCTTGACAATTTTTGAAATGCGAAGAATAACCGCAGGCGAACTCAAAGGGTTTCGCTCCGCGTTTTTGGAATTAGGGAAAAAGCCGAATTTGGGCACGCAACACGCCATAGATTGTTGTGGAACGGGCGGCGACCGAAAGGATACTTTCAATATTTCAACATTGTCGTCGCTGATAGTTGCGGGGGCGGGCTATCCCGTCATAAAACACGGGGCGGGGAGCGCTTCGGGAAGTTTCGGGAGTTCGGATATTATGACGGCTTTGGGCTATAAAATGACCGACGACGAAGATATTCTCAAGCGCCAACTCGAAGAGACTAAATTTTGCTATCTTCATTCGCCGTTTTACTACGGATTTATGAAAAACATTGCGCCAATCCGCAAAGATTTGGGCATACAGAATTTCTTTAATATGATTGGACCTATCGTAAATCCCGTTCAGCCGAAATTTCAGTTTGTGGGCGTTTATTCGTTGAGGGTTGCGGAGTTGTATCATCAGATATTGTCGCCCGAAAGAGAATATTTAACCATAGTTCATTCAAGCGACGTATTCGACGAAATTTCACTGACGGCGGATTTTCACTTAATTACTCGCGATACATCGGATTTAATAGAGCCCGAAGCAATAGGTTTTAACAGAATTTCGCCGCGCAGACTTGTAGCGGCAACCACCCCCGAAGAAAAATTGAAGCAATTTGTGGACATTTTGGAGAATAGGGGAACGGTGGAGCAAACCGACGTAGTTCTCGTAAACGCCGCCGCGGCGATAAATACAATAAACGAAAAAAATGACTTGCGCCAAGCGGTTGACGAGGCAAGAGAGGCGCTTGTTTCGGGGAAAGCACGGGCGGTGTTGGAGAAGTTGAGGAAATATTGAAGCAAAATTAAAGGCAAACTTTTCGAGCTTTGCCTTTTTTCTGCGCCAAATATTATATTTGCATAAAAACAGGAGCAAAAACGGATGGATTTATTCGAGTCATCGACGCAACATCTTCTAAAAACTCGCTCGCCGCTTGCGGACAGAATGCGCCCAAGGGTTTTGAGCGAATATGTCGGACAAAAGGATATTTTGGGCGAAGGACGACTTTTGCGCCGAGCAATCGAAGCTGACCGTCTGTCGTCTTTAATTTTTTACGGACCGCCCGGTGTCGGAAAAACCACGCTTGCCCGAATTATCGCAAATACGACAAAGTCTTTTTTTCTTACAATAAACGCTGTTTTGGCAGGAAAAGCCGAAATTGTGCAAAGCATAGAAGAAGCGCAAAAGGAGTTTAAGTTTCACGGCAGACGAACAATTTTGTTTGTCGATGAAGTTCACCGTTTTAACAAAGCGCAACAAGATGCACTGCTTCCGCACGTGGAAAGCGGTGTTTTAATTTTAATAGGCGCAACTACTGAAAATCCGTATTTTGAGGTCAATAAGGCGCTTGTTTCGCGTTCAAGAATTTTCCAACTCACGCCACTCAACGACGATGATTTGCGCGATATTCTTTTTATGGCGATAAACGACCCTGTGCGCGGCTTCGGCAACAAAAAAATAAAACTTGAAAACGGAGCGATTGCGCATTTGTGTAATTCGGCAAACGGCGATGCTCGCTCGGTGCTGAATGCTATAGAATTAGCCGTAGAAACCACCGCCGAAGACGACAACGGCGAAATATGCATTACCAGAGAAATTGCCGAAGAAAGTATTCAAAAACGCGCAGTGTTATACGACAAAGACGGCGACGCGCATTACGATATAATTTCGGCGTTTATAAAATCAATGCGCGGAAGTGATCCTGATGCGGCGCTCTTTTGGCTTGCCAAAATGGTTTATGCAGGCGAAGACCCGCGCTTTATTTTCCGTCGAATGATAATTTTTGCAAGCGAGGACATAGGACTTGCCGACCCGCACGCTCTCTCGGTTGTTATGAGTTGCGCCAATTCTTACGACTACATAGGAATGCCCGAAGGAAGATACCCGTTGTCTCAAGCGTGTTTGTATCTTGCCACTGCGCCCAAAAGCAACAGCACAATGGGATTTTTTGACGCACTCCGTGCGGTAGAAGTCGAAGACAAAGCGGACGACATTCCCAATCACCTGCGAGACGCAAGCCGCGACAGTCAAGATTTCGGACACGGCAAAGGTTATCTGTACCCGCACGCTTATCGCGACCATTGGGTTAAGCAACAATACTTACCAGACAATCTGCAAGGAAAAAAATTCTACGAGCCAAGCGACCAAGGATACGAGGGAACTATAAAATTGAAACGAGACATAACCCCGCAATCAGATATGTCTCTTCAATAATTCATAAAACTTTTCTAAATCGGCGATATTTACGTATTCCTCAGGTTTGTGGGCGAGTTTTATGTCGCTTGCGCCGAAATTTATCGCGGGAATTCCTGCCGCACTGAGTTGTGCAATGTCTGTCCACGCTTGCATAATTTCTTTTTCGGCTAAGCCCTTCAAAAAAGCGTCCGTTTGAACGTCGGGAACAAAGCAGGCATCTGCGCAGTCAATTTTTTTTATCCAACTTTTGTCTATTATTGAAAGTACTGCTTCTTTTGCGCTGTCGGGCGTTCGATTTGGCGAAAATCGGAAATTTATTGTCATATTTGCTTTCGGTGGAATTATGTTTGAGGCGTTTTCGGTGGTAAGTTGTGTTATGTTTATTGTTTCGTAAAACGGCAAACCGTTAATTTCTTGAATTTTGTTTAATTCTTTGTCGAGTTCTTCCACTTTTTGTATGATTTTTGCTGCCTCGCTTAACGCGTTTTTTCCCTCTTTCGGATTTGCCGAATGCGCAGAAATCCCCGGAATTTCTAATTTTACATTCATTGCTCCCAAGCAGCCAACCGAATATTTTGAGCAAGTCGGCTCCAAAATGTATGCAAAATCAATATTTTGTAATTTGTTTTCCGCCAAAAGCCGCGTAATTCCGTTTGGTTGCGGTCCTTCTTCGCCGTCATAAAATACAAAAACTATATTATAAGACGGATTTATAGCGCCTTTTTTAACGTCGTGTAAAATTTTTAGCGCACAGGCAATTCCGCATTTCATATCGCAGGAGCCAAGTCCTATAACGTTGCCGTTTTCGATTTTTGCTTGCGTTTGGGTTGGATGGCTTGGCGGCACTGTGTCCAAATGTCCGACGAGTGCGATAGTTTTATCTTTGCCTGAATTGAGGCGCGCCACCACTGAATTTACTACTCGTTCTACAGTAAGTCCGTTTTTTTTCAAGGTATCGCCAAGCACGTCGGCAATTTCTTTTTCGTTTCCGATTACCGAGTTTATTGCAATCAAATCGGCAGTTAAATCGGCTAAGCTTTTTGAAATATCAAGCATTTTATTCTCCGTTTTTGCGAATTTCGCGTTTGTGTTTTGTGGCAAATATTATTTTTCTTCAACCAACAAAATATTATTTTTCCACAACAATAAAGTAAGATAAGGAGATTTATGTTAAAAAAAAGTATGTTTTTATTGATATTTGCCGTATGGACAAGCGTTTTTGCAAGCGGCGTAAACTTGGAAGTTAGCGAAAGAAGAGTAATGGGAACAGCGAGGGGACTTGCTGAAGACAAAAATAATTTGCAGAGACAAGCAGTTGCAAATGCAAGAGGCAATGCGGATATTTTGCTTGAGCCCAATTTTTTCCTTGAGCAAGACGGCGACTCAATCTTGGTGACGGTGACTGGACTTCAGGCGCGATATGTTGTTGCAAAAACGGGAATAGCCGAAGCGGTGATTTTGCCTGCGGAAGTAAATGCAGTAAAACCCGTCGAAACAAAAGTTGAAGCGCCCAAAATTGCAAGAGATTTTGGCTCGGGAATTTACGCATCGATTAAAGCGCAAACCGCAATTCCTTGGTCGTCGATGGGCGGAAATTTGCAAATAGGATATTTCCAAAACAGAACATTCTGGGGATTTGATTTCAGTATTGGTAAGGGCGCTGAAAGAAATAGTTGGAGTAATGATACTATAATAAATTTAGACGACTACTATTTTATGAGCGGTGGTTTGTCTTTCGGCGGTCGAATAAAACCCAACGATTATTTTCAGGCGGTTTTGGGCGCAAGCATCGGCGCTTTTACAAAGTTTGAAGATGACGTAATAGAAAGCGGCAACAAATCGAACGATTGGATCGATACTCGTCGTCGCTCAAGAGAATGGGTTATGGCGCAGGGACCGTTTGCAAAATTTATTTTCGGTTCGGGCAATCTTAAATTTGAAGTTTCAAACAGAGCGGTTTTCGGGATGGGATACGGGGCGTTTATTATGGAAGCAGGGGTAGTTTATGCGCGTTGAATTTTCTTTGTTTTTCTTCGTATTAATTGTGTTTTGCACATATTCCGCATTTGCCGAAAGCATTTCTTTTGTATCGGCAGAATTGCAAAAGGACAGCGTAAAAGTTATAGGGCGCGCAAGAGGACTGATAACAGAAAAAGAAATTTTACAAGAAAAAGCAATAGCTTCTGCGCTCGAAAATCCTGCCGACATTTTGATTGAAAGAAACTTTTTCTACGAAGAGGACGGCGACTCGCTTTTTGTGATGGTAACGGGGTTTCCTGCAAGATACACTAATGTAGTCGCTCTGCCAATTTATGAAATTTCAGCGATTTCTGCTGTTGTTCCGACGTCGAATGAAAATTTGGCGGTTTTGCAACAAGAGGCGAGAGAACCTCTGTCGGGAATGTATATTTCGCTTAAAGCGCAAACCTCCATTCCTTGGTCGTCAATCGGCGGAAATTTTCAATTGGGATATTTTGTCAAAAATAGGTTTTTCGGCATTGACTTTGGCATAGGCAGAGGCGATGGGGACGAATATGCTTATTTAGATCGACAAGTTTTAGATGAAAATAATCCGATTTTTTATAGTGGTGCATTTTCTTTCGGCTCACGCGTAGGAACAAGTGATATTTTAAATGTTGTGTTAGGCGTTAATTTAGGTGCTTACAGCAGATTAAACTTGAAAGAGACAGACAGTCTCATACAGCATAATGGGTCGAATTATTACTATATTCGCGAACGAGAAATGGTTTTTGGAGGCGGTCCTTTTGTGAAATTTCTTTTGAGACCCGTTCCGAGAGGAAGATTTTGGTTTGAAGTTGCAACGAGATTGGTGTTGGGGCTTCCTCAAAGAAACTTCGATATGTATAGTGCTTATAATATTAAAGCAGGAATAACTTACGCTCCGCCGAGATTTTCTGCGGTAAAAAGATAGAGGAGGTGTTTTATGTTAAAAAAACTTTTTTTGCTGATTTCAGTAATGACAATTTCAGTTTTTTCTGCTGAGTTGTCCCAACGAATATTTGCCGAATTGCAGGTAGATACCGTAAAAGTTATGGGGCGCGCAAGAGGACTTGTGAGCGAAAAAGAAATTTTGCAACAAAGAGCAATGTTTGCCGCGCTTAAAAATCCGACCGATATTTTGGTTGAAACAGACTTTTTTTACGAGGAATTCGGCGATTCGCTTATTATAACGATAACAGGATTTTCGGCGCGCCACGTAGTTATCGGCAGATTGCCGGAAATTGCAAATATTTCGATAGATACACCGTTAGCAGGAACTGAAACAACGACGCGTAAAAGTTCAAGGAATTACTTTTATTTCAGTGCAAACTATGTGATGGCTCGTCTTAATGCGGAATATTATTCTGAATATCGTTCAGATTTAGGAAGATGGACTTACCAAGCCTTTACTGAAAATCTGAGGTCAAAAAAGTTCAGTTGGGAAATCGGCGGAATACATCGTCGCGGATTTACAGCTCACGGAATTTTTGATGTTGGCGATGAAACCGGTGGGTTCGGTGCATTTTTGGGCTACACAAGCGTTAGGCTTCAAAATAAAATATTCAGGCTAAAAGGCGGAGCTGAATTAGGAATTTGGCGAGAAGAATTTAGTCAGAATAAACCGTTGAGAAATACTCCGAGAATAACTGCGGATGCATACACATTCGGAGGACCGAGCATTGCTTTGCTTGTAGGACACGAACCTATTTTTCTTTCAATAAGCTTTAAAACACATTACGGATTTTATGACAGCGAGGTCAGAGGTATGGACTACTACGGTGAGTTCGGTTTTGCTTCAATTCCAAAATGGAATATCGGCATTGCAGGAATTTTTTGAATTCTTTGACGGGGGAATTTCAACAAGGTAAATCTTGTGCGCTTTTGCTCTGTGGCATAACGTATTTTTACCCCGATAAAAACCAAAAAATTCAAAAAAAGGACGAAAAATGAACGCACTCAAAGAGTATCTTTCATCTGAAAGCGCACAAAATTTGGACGCGGGAGCGGTTGCGTATATCGCCAACCTCGAAAAAACAGCTCAGGTTTGCCCCGAAATCGCAAAGGCGACCGTAAATGAATTGGAATTTCAAAGAACGCGCCTTAAATTGATTGCAAGCGAAAACTACTGTTCGCTTTCCACGCAACTTACAATGGGCAACCTTTTGACCGACAAATACGCCGAGGGTTTCCCTTTTTCGCGTTTTTACGAGGGCTGCGACAACATCGACACCATCGAAAATATTGCTTGCGAAAAAGCGAAAGAATTGTTTGGCGCAGAGCACGCTTTTGTTCAGCCTCATAGCGGCGCGGACGCTAATATGGTGGCGTTTTGGGGAATTTTGCAGGCGAAAATCGTCGTTCCCGAATCGGAAAAATTACCAATTAAAAATCCTCTTGCAATGTCGCACGAAGACTGGGACAGTATTCGCGTAAAATTGGGCAATCAAAAACTTTTAGGTCTCGATTTGGCGGCTGGCGGACACCTTACGCACGGTTATCGCTTAAATATTTCGGGAAGAATGTTTGACGCGTATTCTTACGGCGTAAGCGAAAAAGACGGACTTTTGGACTACGACGACATCGAAAAAAAGGCTATGGAAATAAAGCCGTTGATTTTGCTTGCGGGATATTCTGCTTATCCGCGAAAAATTAACTTCAAAAAATTCCGCGAAATCGCCGATAAAGTCGGTGCGGTGCTTATGGTCGATATGGCGCACTTTGCAGGACTTGTTGCAGGAAAAGTGTTTACAGGCGAATACGACCCCGTAAAATGGGCGGACGTTATAACGACTACAACTCACAAAACGCTCAGAGGTCCTCGCGGCGGAATGGTAATGTGCAAAAAAGAATTTGCGGAATATATGGATAAGGGTTGCCCGCTTGTTTTAGGAGGACCGCTCGCGCACGTTATGGCGGCAAAAGCGGTAGCGTTTACCGAAGCGTTAAAACCGGAATTCAGGCAATACGCGCAAGGAGTTGTCGCCAATTCGGCGGCTTTGGCGCAGGCGTGCAAAGAAGAGGGAATGGAAATCGTATCAGGTGGAACAGATAACCATTTATTCTTGATTGACGCGCAAAAATCATTCGGACTAACAGGACGTCAAGCGGCAGGCGCGCTTTTTGAATGTGGAATAACGCTCAACAAAAACTCAATTCCGTTCGACAAAGAAAACGCGCTTATAACAAGCGGACTTCGCGCAGGAACAGCAGCTGTTTCAACGCTCGGAATGGGTGAAAGTGAAATGAAAGAAATTGCAAAACTTTTCTCGCTTATTCTCAAAAACACAAAGGCAGGCATTGTAGATAAAGGCGCAAATGCAGGAAAACCAAGCAAAATAACATACATAATTGACGAAAAAGTAAAGGCGGACGCAAAACAAAAAGTGGAAACGCTTTTGAGTAAATTTGTGCTTTATCCCGAACTTGATTTGGAATTTTTGAAGAAGCATTTTGGGTAAAAAATGTTTTTGTTTCAAATAATCAGGGCGAAATATTTTCGCCCTTTTTTTATTTATTCTTCATCGTAATCGTCTTCTTCGTTTTCCCCGTAGTTTTCGGCATTTTTTGGTTCGTTGGTAGTTGCGACTGCTCCTTCTGCGGCGGCTCTTCTTGTTGCAACAGCTTCCAGTACTTCCTCATACATCCGCCAACGCGCCATTATGTCGCGAACATAATTGAAAGGCTCGTATCCTCTAACAAAACCGTGCCTGATGTATGGGCGATAAAAATATCGCGGATTGGAAAGTTTCAGTATTGCCTCTGCCACATTGCCGTCCCAAACGTTGGGATTTAAGCCTAAACTCCTCGCAAGGCGTTGTGCGTCTCTGACGCTTCCCGGTCCTGCATTGTATGAGGCGAGCATAAATTTTATCATTTCTGTGGTGTCTGTCATATCGCGCCAAAAATGGTTGTAAAGCCACTGCAAATACATTGCTCCTGCGCGTATGTTTTGGGCGGGGGTAAGCGTTTCGACATTCGGAAATCCCATATCTCTGGCAGTGCCCGGCATAAGTTGCATTATTCCGCGAGCGCCCATCCAAGATACGGCGGCGTTGTTGAAACGCGACTCCTGATACGCAATTGCCGCAAGCAGAGACCACGGCATAAGCGGCGGAAATTCGTTTGCCTGAAAAAGCGAATCGTATGGCGAAATCGCTCCTGTTTGCAATACAAAAAAGTCGCTTGAGCGTCGCCTTGCATACATCTGCGGATTATTGTAATATCTGTTATATATTATATTGAAAATCGGTCTTCTTCTGATATTTTCCAACCAATTATCGACCGCTTCTTTAAGTTCGGGACTGCTGTGCCTAAATGCCCAACCGAGCCGATGCGGAAAACTTACCGCAACCGAAACGTCTATGTTTCCGTGATAAGCTCTGTTCAAAAGAGCCAAGTTTTCATCGGCTACTGTAAATTCTGTTTCGCCGCGGCTTACCATTCCAATTAAATCTTCTTGCTCGAGAGGGGAGAGGTGCAAGTAAATTTCACCGCCTATTTCGTCCGACAAATTTTGCAAACGTCTGTGATGGGCGCTGTTTTCTTGGACTGTTATTGTTCTTCCGATTAGCTCGATAGGGTCAGAAATAAGATGTTCCCGCATTTGTCTTGCGTTCATAAATCTGTGGTTGTCGGGCAATCGCTGAATTAAAACCTGCCGTGTTGTGTTGTGCGGCTCCGAAAACAGAATGTGCCTGCTTTTTTCGCGGGTTATAGGCAAATTAGCGGCAATTAAGTCGCCTTCTCCTTGTTCCAGCAATATAAAAAGCGAATCGTGAGTTGATGGTATTCTCATTTCGAGTTCAACGCCGATTTCTCGAGTGAAAAGTCGCAACAGTTCATATTCATATCCCATAGGTCGTCCTCTGTAAATGAAGAAACTGTTCGCATTGAAACGTGTAAGTGCAACTAATCTCCCGCGGCTTTTGATGCTGTCCAAGTCAATATGAACGTGGTCGGACATTACGAAATCATACTCTTCGTCCTTTGTCGCTTCGTGTCGTTCAAGCCAAAGCCAGACCCACAAGACAAAAATCAAAACGCCTAAAAGTATGTTTCGCATATTTTCTCCTCTGTTATTTTAATGATAAAATATATATTTTAACGAACAAAAGGCGATTTTTCTGCAAATTTAGTGTTTTTTCTTGTTTTTCGTGAGCGCCGAAAACATATTTTAACTGAAAATGGAGGGCGCAAAAATGATTATCGGAGTTTCGGGATACACAGGAAGCGGAAAAAGTACGGTTGCGGAATATCTATGCAAAAAATATCCGCATATTTCTCTGATTGACGCCGACAAAGCCGCACGAAAACTTATGCTCGAAAACACTCGACTGATTTCTGATGTCGGCAATGGCTTTGACGTTGTCGAAAACGGGGCGATAAATTTTGGCAAACTCGGTAGCATAGTTTTTGAAAACGTCGAAAATATAAAGAAACTTAATTCGATAACCTTTCCTTATATTATACCCGAAATAAAAAATTTGCTCAAATCAACGCAGGCGGCAATAATTGACGCTCCGCTTTTGCCGCTTGTTTTATCGCAGATAAGTGAGTGCAAATTTGCAATTTGGGTAGAAAGCGACATCGAAAAAAGAGTGGAAAGATTGCAAAAACGAACAGGGCTTGACGCCTGCACAATCAAAAACCGTATTCAAAAACAAATCCAACTTATGCCGTCCCCGTTGCCTGAGCCTGTCGAAGGCAATATCTGGAAAATAGTCGAAAATAACTCGACTGTTGAGGACTTATTTGGCAAAATCGACAAAATTTCTTTAAAATAGGCAAATCTTTTACGGTTTGCCTATTTTGCGTTGCGGCGAAACGTATTTTCCTTGCGAAAATTAACTAAAAAGCAATAAGGAGTGTATTGTGGGACAAAATTATTTTAACTGTATCCCGTTCAGCAAAAAAGTGCAGGAATTGGGAAAATGCAGATTTATGGATTCAAACGAATTTAATGGAGTTGAGAAACTTAAAGGCAAAAAAATCGTGATTGTCGGTTGCGGCGCGCAAGGACTTAATCAAGGTTTGAATTTACGCGACAGCGGGCTCGAGGTTGCATACGCATTGCGTAAAGAAGCAATCGAAAGCAAGCGCCAGAGCTTCAAAAACGCAAACGATAACGGCTTTAAGGTCGGCACTTACGAAGAACTTATTCCGACTGCGGATTTGGTGGCAAACCTTACGCCCGATAAACAACATACACCCGTTGTAAGCGCGGTTATGCCTTTAATGAAAAACGGCGCAACACTGCTTTATTCTCACGGTTTCAACATTGTTGAAGAAGGAATGCAGGTTCGCAAAGATATTACAGTTATTATGGTAGCGCCCAAAAGCCCCGGTTCGGAAGTTCGCGAAGAATATAAACGCGGCTTCGGCGTTCCAACGCTTGTTGCCGTTCACCCCGAAAACGACCCCAACGGCGACGGTTTTGAAATCGCAAAAGCGTATTGTTGCGGCACAGGCGGCGACAGAGCGGGCGTTTTGGAAAGTTCGTTTGTCGCGGAAGTAAAGAGCGACCTTATGGGCGAGCAGACAATTTTGTGCGGAATGTTGCAAACAGGCTCAATTTTGGCTTACGATAAAATGATTAAAAACGGCATTGACGCGTCTTACGCTTCAACGCTTGTTCAATACGGCTGGGAAACAATTACCGAGGCGCTCAAACACGGCGGAATTACCAATATGATGGACAGATTGAACAACCCCGCAAAAATCCGCGCGTTCGAACTTTCCGAAGACATTAAAGAAATATTGACCCCGCTTTTCCAAAAGCACATGGACGACATTCTTGACGGCGATTTCTCTCGCATTATGATGGAAGACTGGGCTGCAGGCGACAAAAATCTGCTTAAATGGCGCGAAGAAACAACTCAGACCGCATTTGAGAAATCAACAGGCAAAGCAAAAGACAGCATTAAAGAGCAAGAATATTTTGATTGCGGCGTATTTATGGTCGCGATGGTAAAAGCAGGCGTTGAATTGGCGTTTGAAACAATGGTAAACGCAGGAATTTTGGAAGAATCGGCATATTACGAGTCGCTTCACGAGACCCCGCTGATTGCAAACACGATTGCACGCAAAAAACTCTACGAAATGAACGTTGTAATTTCGGACACCGCCGAATACGGCAACTATTTGTTCAGCCACGCGGCAGTTCCGCTTCTTAAAAATTTTGTGGATAAACTTCCCGCCGACGTTATCGGAAAACCGATTGCCGGAACTGACAACGGCGTTGATAACAAAGAGTTGATTGAGGTAAACAACCACATTCGCAACCACCTTATAGAGCACGTAGGTGAAGAACTTCGCGGCTATATGACGGCGATGAAGGCGATTGTGTAAGTATTTTGATTACAAATCAGTAAAAAAGGGCGTAGAAATACGTCCTTTTTTGTTTGCGCATAACGTATTTTTACTCACGAAAGTATCACGAAAGGACAAAAAATGCTTGAACAACTTGAAAATTTAAAGAAAGAATTTGACTTGCAACTTGCGGCGGCGGCGGACAAAAACGCTGTGTTGAACATAAAGGCGCAATATATCGGAAAAACGGGAAAAGTAAGCGAAGTTTTGGCGGATATTAGGGACGCGTCTATCGAAGTTAAAAAGAGCGTGGGGGCGAAATCCAATGAAATTAAAGCCGAAATGAGCCAAAATATTGATGACAAATTACAGCAGTTTGAAACCGATGAAATCAACAAATCTCTTGCCGAAAATTGGGTGGACATAACGCTTACCGACAGCAAAAAAGACTTGGGGCTGAACGCGGCGGGCTACCATCCTGTAAGCATTGTCCAAAGAGAAATAGAAGACGTGTTTATTTCAATGGGCTTTGAAATCTTGGACGGACCGCACATCGAAGACGATTATCATAATTTTGAGGCGCTCAATATTCCCGCAACCCACCCTGCGCGCGATATGCAGGACACTTTTTGGTTTGCGGATATGAAACATCTGCTTCGCACGCACACATCTGCCGTTCAGGTGCGCGGAATGGAAACGAGAAAGCCGCCGTTTAAGTTTGTTGCGCCCGGAAAAGTCTTTAGATGCGAGGCGACGGACGCGTCTCACGAAAGCGCGTTTCATCAGTTTGAAGGAATGATGGTCGCCGAAAATGTTAGCGTGGCAAATCTTATTTATTTTATGAAAACGCTTTTGTCCGAAATTTTCAAAAAAGACGTCGAAGTTCGTTTGCGCCCCGGATTTTTTCCGTTCGTTGAGCCGGGATTTGAGTTGGATATTCGTTGCTTAAATTGCGGCGGAAAAGGCTGTTCCGTCTGCAAACAATCGGGCTGGCTCGAACTTTTGCCCTGCGGAATGGTGCATCCGAACGTCCTTAAATACGGCGGAATTGATACTGAAAAATATAACGGATTTGCGTTTGGATTAGGTTTAGACCGCCTCGTAATGATGCGCTACAAAATAGACGACATCCGACATATTCACGGCGGAGATTTGCGCTTTGCCAAGCAATTTGCGGAGTTTTAACAGTGAAGGGCGTAGAAATACGCCTTTTTTTGTTTTAATTAAAGGTATTCGTTAAAAAATAACCCTGCAACATAGAATGCGCTTTGACCGTATAGACCTGTGCTGTCGTCTGCGTAGCATTTTCCCGTGTGAGATTCGTAAAATTTTTTCATAGCGTCGTTTTCGTCGCAATTAAGGCGCTCGCTTATAAGTTCTATAACTTTTTTTAGCGTTGTCGCTCTTATTGTTCCGTGAGACATTTTTTACCTCAATTCCTCAAATCCGCAAAAACGAATATAGTTAAGAGATTTTTCTGTGCAGAAAGCATATTGATTGTTTGCCGGCATAAAAGTTAGTCTTTGCAGGGCGAAATCCATAGGCATAAGTCCGTCCACTACCGCCTGAACTGTTTCACCGACATCATCGTCGGCAATTTTTCCGAAAACAATATCAAAATCGTGCCTAAACTGTGGGTTTGACCTGCAATTTACTACAAGTTTAAGCCATTCGACGGAATAATCGCTGAATTTTTTTGAAACCAAATCTTTTGTTGCTTTGTTTTCGTCGAATTCATACACGTTTAGTATCGCTTGTTTTTCGCGAATTCTGCCTTGCCGCTTTGCCCATTTTAACGCTTGTTCATAAATATCGGTAGTATAAAACCCAAAACCGAAATCTCTGCCTTGCTCGTTAAAAATAATTCTCGGCGCTTCTACTATATCTGTTCCGCCGTGGTAAAGTTTCATCGTTTTCTCTCCAAAATTTTTTCAATGTCGTTTGTTATGTATTCAAATCCATAGCCGTGTAAAATTTCATAATCTTCGTTCAGCATTTGTAATATGCCGTTGTTTTCAAACAACTTATACACTTCGTTGCTTGGCATATTTTTTTTGTCGGCGTATTTTTCTATACAAAAAAGATTAAAAGAAAGTTTACTCATACTTAATCTCCTCTCAAGAGATAAAATACTATTTGCCGTTCAGTAAAAGATAAAAAACAAAAAAATGGCAGAGCGTTTGTTTCTGCAACTACCTTATAGAGCACGTAGGCGAAGAACTTCGCGGCTATATGACGGCGATGAAGGCGATTGTGTAATTCGAGAATTAAGAATTAGTAATAAGAGGGCGTAGAAATACGCCCTCTTTTGTTTGTTGCTTTTTTTCGTTTTACAAAACACATCTTTCTCTGCCTTTATTTCCAGAAATGGCTATTCCCGTCTGTCCAATATCCATCTGCAGTTCTGTAAATTTTTTACCATCTTACAATCTTTTCTTCTACTATTCTCTTTGAATTTTCTCTTATCGGCTCTACTTTTTTTCAGATGAAATCTCCACTAATTTTTGTAGATTCGTATTCATATTCAAAAAAACAGTTATTAACCCATATACCCCGATAACAAGAGCAGTGCCGAAAAACCACGTTAAAATAGCAACAGATGCACCTGTCCACAATTCCAACTTTGAACCAATGAACATTCCGGCTACACAGCCGGCAACAAAAACGCCTATAAATCCAAGACAAATGAGAAAACCAATCGATTTTTCAAATGTCTTTCTAACAAAGTCTGTGGCAATAGTTCTGACACTTGAACTAGAAAGCACAATAAAAAATGCCACAACTGCAAAAATACCAATAATAACCATAACTGTGTCCATAAAACCCTCCTAAAATTAAAATTTATACAAAAAGCACCGTGCTAATTGCCGAATTTAATTATGAATTATTTTAGGGAAAGAAAGACTTGTCCACAAAAGCAGAAAAGGCTGCTCTGCCCAAATTCATATTTTGCGAAAAAGGTGAATTCATCTGTGTATGCTGAATGGTTAAATAACAAGCCAACGGCAGAACGTGGCAGAACAGCCTGTGAAGGCTTAATTCTACCATTGGCTAATGGCGTTAAAACAAACATAACAAAGAACACAAATGAAAAGTCGAGAAAAAATCTCGATTTTCACCTTTTTCGCATTACTAAAATAATATTTGCACGGTGCGAGGAACGAAAGAAAATAAAACAATTAAATTTCCACCGTTGAAACATCGTTACAGAATGTATTTTTATAAAAAAAAGGAGAAGTATTATGAGATTTAACGGAACTGCTGTTATATGGCGAGAGGACGACTGGTTTGTTGCGATGTGTGTGGAAAATAACATTACCTCACAAGGCAGAACTATGGACTTGGCAATAGAAAATTTGAAAGAGGCGTTGGCGTTGTATTACGAAGATGAAGTTGTTCCTAATTACAGCACCAGATACATTACACCTTTGGAATTGGCTGTTTAACTATGGGCTGATAAATATCCGTTATTGAAACCAAAAGAAGTAATTGCAGGATTAATAAAAATGGGTTTTCTTTTCAAAAACACAAACTCGCTTGTGCTGAAAAAATTCACCGTTAAAACATCGCGGCAAATATTATATTTACACACAAAAGTATCACGAAAGGACAAAAAATGCTTGAACAACTTGAAAATTTAAAGAAAAAAATAGACGACATCCGACATATTCACGGCGGAGATTTGCGCTTTGCCAAGCAATTTGCGGAGTTTTAATGATGAGCGCGGCGTTTTTTTTGTTGTTGATTTTGGCGATTATTGTGCCTTGTGAAGCTCAGGTTCGCCGCACGCATACAACCGAAAATCCCGTAACCATTACTCTTTTGAGACGAAACAGAGAAGTTCGTCAAACATTTCACGAAAACGGAAGTATTAAATCCGAATGCCAATATAACAGCGGCAGATTAGACGGTATTTGCGAAGAATTTTTCGATAACGGCGCGCTCCGTTCACGTATAGAATTCAAAAACGGGCGCGAACACGGGGTTGCCGATTTTTATCGCGAAACAGGCGCGCGGCTTATGCGCATAACTTTTAATCGCGGAAAGCCGCAAGAGACAATTCACTACGACGAGCGCGGGTTGCGCATAGACGAAAATCAACGACGAAGAAACAGAGGCGAAAGATGAAAGAAGTCAAAAAAATTGCAATATATTCGGTCGGACTTTTGGGCGCAAGTATCGGAATGTCGCTTAAAAAAAGCGATTTTAACGGAGGAATAGTCGGAATTTCCGCGCAGAAAAACATAGAAGACGCGCTTTCGGCAAATGCTGTCGACAGGGGAGCGCACTACGATGAAACCGCGAATATTCTCGCCGATACCGATTTGCTGTTTTTGTGTTCGCCGATTGAAACTATAATAGAAACAATAAAGAAAATATCGACAATGAAACTCAAAGACGGTATGATAATCACGGACGTCGGAAGCACCAAAAAAGAAATAGTCGCCGCCGCTCAAAAATATTTGCCCGCAAATGTTAAATTTGTCGGCGGACATCCAATGGCTGGAAGCGAAAAGCACGGCGCAAAATTTGCCGACCCGTTTTTGTTTCAGAACGCGGTTTGGGTTTTGCACTCCGAAGATAAGCGCGCCGCCGAAGAACTTAGTGATTTTTTAGAGAAATATTTGCAGTGTAAAGTAAAATTTATCGCTCCCGAAACACACGATGCAATGGTAGCTATGGTTAGCCACGTTCCTCATATTGTAGCCGTGGGTTTGGTTAATACGGCTGAAAAAATCAATGAAAAAATATGCGGAACGCTTGACCTTGCCGCAGGTGGTTTTAAGTCCCTTACTCGAATAGCTTCTTCGCCTTATAAAATGTGGCACGATATTTACAATACAAATCAGGGCGCAAACATCGAAATTTTGGACTGTTTTATTGAAGAAATGAAAGAACTTCGACAAAATTTGAAAAAAGGAACGCTTGAAGGCGCATTTGATAACGCTGCAAATGTGCGCGCGCAACTTACTGAAAATCAAAAGGGCTTTGTCAATAAATTGTATAGAATAATCGTTATAGCGGAAGATAAAAAGGGCTTTTTGGCGAAAATATTTACAATTTTGGCAGATAACAATATTAACGTCAGCGATATAGAATTGCTTAAAGTTCGCGAGGGCGACGCGGGTAGTTTTATGTTTGCGTTTGCCGACGAAGCGATTGCGCAAAAAGCGATTGGTTTATTGCAATCGGCAGGCTTTTCGGCTCGGTTAGGATAAAAAAAGGAAAAAATTATGCAAACAGCAAAGACTTTAATCTTTATTTTTATGGTGTTTTTTTTAGCTTCGGCGCAAGTTTCTGTCGGCGGTTTTTCGAGTATCGGCGCATTTGTCGAAAACACGCCCGATATTATTGACAGCACGTTCATACTTTCCGTAATAGCAAAATCTACCGACATAAACGACCCGGATTTTCGCTTGGAACATCATAACGAGCGTGGGAGAATGCGCCTTTTTCGAGGCGATATTTTTGCTTTTACCGACGGAACGCATTTTTATATCGCCGATGGAACGCACGGACTTGGCTCGCCGCGATTTCGTCGTCTGACGAGGTGCGAGGACTTTTCGTATTTTCGTCGAGTGCAAAAAATGCCTGCGGGAACGGAAAGGCATTCCGAAAATAATACCAGCGAAGTATGGGTAATCGTCGAGCATTCAAACGGAGAATTTGCGTCGCTTACCGACAGAGCGACGAGGGCGTTTCTGATTAGGCGCAATCCGATGCTTTATCACGAATTCAGCGACAGAAACAGGCGCGACGGCAGTATAATTGATTATGTTCGACGAGTTTGCAACAACAACTAACATACATTTTAAACGTGTTCCCGCAAAATTTGTTTCATAATATTTGCATAACTTAAAGCTTTGGCGTCTTTTTCGCCGTTATCTTCAATTGTTATATGGGTTAAGGTCTGCTGATTTTCGTCTATTTTTTTGTTTAATCTTGCCAAAACAGCCTTTAAACCGTCGCTTTTGGTCATCGGAAGAATTATTATCGCTATGTCTTTTCCTCTGATATGTATAAATCCCGAAATATCCAAGAAGCGAAAACCTTTTGCTATAATATCGGAAATGCTGTCGCTCAACGATGAAATACTGTCTTTGCTTTGCACTTTGTCCGAAATTACGAGTATTGAAAAAGGATTTTTGTGCCTGAAAAACTCCTCAATGTAGCGTTTTATGAAATATACGGTTGCTTTGTGCGACAAAAGCGGATAGTGGTTATTGTGATTTTTTTCCTCTTCTTTTTGCACGATTTTCTCTTGCGCTTTTTTGGTTTTTTGTTCCGGTTCGGGCTCGGACTTAGGCTCGGCTGGCTTGACGACTGTTGTTTTAACGTCGTCGTCGGCATTGTTTAGGGCAATACCTTTTTGCCCGTTTTTTTCCATTTGCGCCATTATTTTATTCGCGTTGTCGCCTGTGTTAAGCGCTTCCGAATAAAAAAGCGCAAAAGCCGTTAGGTTCCAAGGCAAGGTGTTTGACATAAAAGAAATCGAGTCTATACGCAAAGTTTCAAATTCTTTTGCAAGGCGCGCCTGATTTATTTGTTTATCTACAAGATATTTTTCAATATAGAACGAATTTCCCGATTTTTTTAACGTAATCGCAGTGAGATTGTCTGTGAATTTCGTTATTTTTTGGCACAATTCGTCTGCCGCGTGTCCTGTTGACGGGTGTTTTGAGCCAAACATTTTTACGTTGCCCAAGAGTAAGTTTATTGACATCGCGACGGATTCAGCGTCCTTTTTCGACAATTCCTGCCCGAGTGAATTGCTGTTTGTGTTCTGCATTTTGTCCCATTCTCCAATTTTTTATTTAACCTTGCTCAATAAATATTGCGTGCGAAAATACGTTTTGTCAAGGTGTAAAATATATTTTGCCTTGTGAAAATGCTGTAAAATTTTAAAAAACCTTGATTTTTACGTGAAAGAATGATTATTTTTCGGGCGAAGTAATCGTTTTTTTAGGTTTTCAGAGGCAATGCGTGAAAAATTTTGAAATTTACGAAGAAATGTTTGACAAGAAGCAGTATCGTATGCTTCAAAGCGAGTTTGTCGAAGAAAACGCGGCGGACATAGCGCAGCTTATCGAAAATTTTCCGATTGACAAGGCGGTGCTTGTTTTCCGTATATTGCCGAAAAACAAGGCGGCGGACGTTTTTGCCGATTTGTCTTCCGATGTGCAAATGTCGATTACCGAGAAACTCAGCGACAAGGAAATCAGTTTTATTATAGAGGAACTTTTTCTTGACGACGCGGTAAGTTTCATAGAAGAAATGCCGGCGAACATAGCCAAAAAAGTTCTCTTGGGCGCAAAACCCGAAACGCGCGAGCAAATAAATCGTCTGCTGAACTATCCCGAAAATTCCGCGGGAAGCATAATGACGATGGAATACGTGTATTTGAAAAAAGATATGACAGTGCAGGACGCGTTCTACAAAATACGTAAAAACGGCGTTGACAAAGAAACCATTTACACCTGTTATGTCATTGACTCGAAGCATAAATTGGAAGGCGTTGTAAGCGTAAAAACTCTATTGCTTGCCGAACAGGACGAAATTGTCGGCAATATAATGGACGATACCAATATTATCACCGTAAAAACCTTTGAAGACCAAGAAGATGTTGCGCATAAGGTAAAAAAATACGACCTTTTAAGTATTCCCGTCGTTGACGCGGAAAATAAGATGATGGGTATTATCACAATCGACGACATTGTCGATGTTATTCAGGAAGAAACCACCGAAGACTTTGAAAAAATGGCTGCTATGGCGCCGTCCGAAAAACCGTATCTCAAAACAAGCGTTTTTACTCACGCGAAAAAGCGCGTCGCTTGGTTATTGTTTTTGATGTTGGCGGCTACCGTTGTAGGTTTTATAATAGAAGTATATGAAGACGCTATAATGAAAATGGCGATTTTGGTGTCGTTTATACCTATGCTTATGGGGACGGGCGGTAATGCGGGGGCTCAAAGTTCAACGCTTATTATACGCGGTATAGCCGTGTCCGAAATACGCCCGGGTGATTTTTTGAAAGTTGTTTGGAAAGAATTACGCGTAAGTTTATTGGTCGGCGGAGCGCTTGCGCTTTTTAATTTTGTGCGTATATGGCTTCTTTACGGCGGCAGAGAGGGCGTTGAGAGCGGAATAAGATTAGGCGCGGTTGTAGGCGGAACGCTTTTATTTACGGTTATTATTGCAAAAATTTGCGGAAGTATGCTTCCTTTACTGGCGAAAAAATGTAAAATTGACCCTGCGGTTATGGCGGCGCCGCTGATTACGACAATGGTTGACGCCTCGGCGCTTATTGTTTATTTTGCGATAGCCACCGCTTTGTTGGGACTGTAAAAAAAGGAGAGTATAATGTCGGATAAATTTACTGAAAATATGTCGGAAAAAATCGGAGAAATGCCCGAAGATATTGTGTTTATCGGTGAAAAAAAGGTAGAACAATTGTCAATAGAAGTCATAGAATACTACAGAAACGGCAATGTTAAAGATTTCAAAATAGAAAACATTCGCGAAATTCTTCCGCTTAACAACGATTGCATAACTTGGATAAACATTACGGGCGTTCACGATGGCGAGCATATTAAGGAAATCGGCGCGCTTCTTGAGCTTCACCCACTTATAGTGGAAGACATTCTTAACACGACCCAGCACCCGAAGATGCAGGATTACGGCGATTGCATTTTCTTCATAACAAAAATGCTTTATTACTACGGCGGAGAAATTACGAGCGAGCAGGTAAGTTTGGTTTTAAGCGATAATTACGTTCTTAGTTTTAAGGAAAGCAAAGAAGATATTTTTAAGCACGTTCGCCAAAAAATCCACAGAAAAAAAGGCAGAAATTTCAAAAGCGGCGCAGATTATCTTGCGTATCAGTTGATAGACGCCGTAGTTGAAAATTACATTGGAATAACCGAGCAAATAAGCGACAAAATCGAAGACCTCGAAGACGCAATCGACGGCAAAGATTTGCGGCAGGACTCAATCGACGAATTGGGTAATTTGAAGCGAATTCTTAACCGTTTGCGCAAAACCGTCCGTCCGACAAACGATTTTATCGTCCATATAAACACGCTTGATACCGACCTTATAAAAGACGAGACCGAGCCGTTTTTCCACAACTTGCTCGATATTTCGGCGCGCGCAAATTCGGCGATAGAAAGCTGTCGCGATATGCTTGCCGATAATCTGCAAATCTATAATCTGAGCGTTGCCAATCGTTTCAACGACACCTTGCGAATGCTTACGGCGTTTTCGCTTTTGTTTATTCCGATAACTTTTATCGCCTCTCTTTACGGAATGAACTTTGAACACATTCCCGAGCTCAAATGGGAGTACGGCTATTTTGTCGTTCTGGGAGTTATGCTCGCCATATCAGTTGGAATGATGGTGTATTTCAGAAGAAGAAAGTGGATGTGATATTATTGTTGTCGGTTGTCGGTTAATCTAAAAAATCATTTACTTGCGCTAACTTTATGTTGGTGTAATAAGCGCTCAGAATTTGGGTGAAATCTTGACCTCTGCGCGCTCGCTCCAAGGCGCCGTTTTGGCACATTCCTATTCCGTGTCCGAAGCCTCTGCCTGTTGCGCGAACTTGTCCGCCGTCTATTCTGATTTCAAAATTTGCGCTTCTCAAAATTCCTTCGTCTCTTGTGGGGCGGCGCAAAACAAAGCGCGAACGGTCTCTTCCGTAGGTGAATGTGCCGCTGTTTGAGCGGATTTCCAAGACGTTTACGCGACCGCTCGGCGTTCGGGAGGCGATGTTTACTGCGCGCACAGTTCCGTCAAACGGCGCCTCGCCTATCGTGCTTCTCGAATATTTATGCAGGATTTGCGAAAATTGCGCTATGCTCCAAGTTTCCGTCCAATTAAACCAATTTGCGGTGGCGCAAAATGCTACGCCGTTTTCGTCCAAATCGCTTCTCGATACAAGCGACGGGTTTGGTTGCGAGTTCCATACTTCGTTAACGGCGGCGGTTTGTCCTCCGCAAATTGCGTGGAAAAAGGTTTCCAAAAGCGCGCCGTTTTCTTGTTTAGCAACAACAATTCCGCGGGTTTTTGCTATTGCCAAGTCCGAAAGAGCGTATTCGTTGCCGCTTCCGCCGTAAACTTGATCCATAACCGTTGCCACCATATCAAATTCGCGGTTTCGGCTTGCGAGCATTCTCGATAAAGCGAAAGTTCTTGCGGCGATTGCCTGCGCTTTTAACGCCTCAAATTCGGGCTCTCCGCGAACACCGATTTCCAGAGGCAAAACTCCGCGCAGATAATCTTCGAGACCAATGTAATTTATTAGGGAAAATCCGTTTTGTCCGCTCGTGAAAATTATTTGTCCCCGATATTCGTTTGCACCGTCCGAAAATCTCATTTTGCCGCTGACAAAGGAGAGCGTGCAGGGAAGCGCTATTTGCTGTCGTCTGCCGTGCGCCGAAATTTGGATTGTGTTTTCGTTTATAAAGGAGATTTCGAGCTCTCCGTCCGATACGCGAACGCTCGTGTTTTTGGACGAAATATCCGCGTGCCCGTGAATTCTTATTCTGTGCGATTTAATATTTCTGTGAAGCATAATCCGCAGATTTGGGTCTTGATAATCTTGGTTTATTTGCGGGATTGCAAGCGTGCGCTCAACGCTTATTTGCGGGCGCGTTTGTTCTCGCGGCTGTTGCGGTCGCGGACGCGCTTGTCTGTGCGTCGGCAAAATCGCAATGACCGTGTCTGCCGTGCGGCTTTGCCGAATTTCGTTCGCTTCTCGCGTTGCAATTACTTCCGTTGTTGATTGTTGGCGGCTTTGGCGACCTTGGTTTCTTTCGGCGGTGCTCTCAAATGTGGGCATTCTTGACGGACGAACAGGAGCGGTCGATGTTTGTTGCGTAGCGCAAGCCGACAAAAACAGCAAAGCAAAAGCGCTGATTACAAGAATTTTTCTCATTTGTTTTTACGCTCTTTCGCTATTTTTTTGAGTTTGCCCGCAATAAACGTCTTTTTTACCGGGTCTATTCTGTCTGTGAATAAAACGCCGTTTAAGTGGTCGATTTCGTGCTGAATAACTCTTGCGAAAAATCCCGAAATCTTATCTAAAAATATCGGTTCGCCGTTTGGGGATACCGCTTTTACGCTTATATTCATAGAACGGGCAACATTGGCGCGGACATCGGGAATGCTGAGACAGCCCTCGCTGTCGGTTTGCGTTTCGTCGTCGCTCCAGACTATTTCGGGGTTTATTAAAATAATGGCTTCTTTTTCGGTATCGGGTATGTCTATTACGGCAATTCGCAGAGGGACTCCCACCTGAACCGCCGCAAGACCTACGCCGTCGAATTCATACATAAGTTCGCGCAATTTGTTTGTGAAATTTACGAGCTCGTCGTCAAAAACCGATACCTCCTTGCAAGTTTCTCGCAGGAGTTTTGAGCCGTAAATTTCCAAGTCGTCTTTTTGCGGGTTCACAACTTATTTATCCGCTTTTGTTTCCGTTGCGCTCGGGTTTACGTTTCCGACAGAAACCGTGAGAATTGTCATCATCGCTTTTTCGTCGATTTTTATAACGATTTTTTTGTCGTCGATAATTTTATGCACGGTACCGCAAATTCCCGCCATAGTAACAACTTCGTCGCCGACTTTGAGCGCGGTGCGCATTTTGTCCATTTCTTTCTGCTTTTTTTGCTCGGGTCTTATCATAAAGAAATAAATGACCACGAAAAATAAAATCATCATAGGCAACAAGCTTGCCATTCCGCTTCCGGGGTTCATTGCCGCGTCCTGAGCAAACACGCTCGCCGCCAATACCAAAATAACTGCCAAAGTTTTCATAAAACACTCCTGATATAATAAATTTTCGGTGTAAAAATACCATTTGCCGCTTGCATTCGGAAGTCAAAAAGGAAAAATTTACAAATATTTTCTCTTTTACGTTTCGCAATAAATTATTTTAGATTTGGAGTTTTATAAAAATCACAACAAATCAAAGGAGTTTTTTGATGTTTAGAATTAAGAGTATTTTTGTATTGTTTATTGTTGCGGCGGCTTTGTTATTGGTTGCTTGCGGAGGAAAAAGACCGCCGAATATGGGAGATGTGGAAGAAGCGAGAGGCGTTTATCCTGCAGAAATTCAGCGTTTGATTGACGGTCCTTTCAGAGAATCTGTTTGGGCAGTAGGTATGGCGACTGCAACCGACCAAATCGCGGCATTAAGACGTGCGCGCTTCGAGGCAACTCAGCAGATTGCAACACAATTTGAGCAGGAAGTGGCTTCTCAGCAACGCGCGTTTACTTTGGATATACAAGGAAATGTGGACAATGACGTATTTGAAACCGTTCAGGAAATTTTTGTTTTGACCACAATTAACGGCGACAGAATTGTCAGAGAAATGGTATCGCGTGGTCCCGACGGTTTTACTGCTTACGTATTGAGAGCGCTTGACGCAAATGTTCTCAGAGCATTGCTTGAAGCACAACAGAACGCAGAAAATCTCAGACAGGCAAGAACAGCTTGGGGAAATCTTGAAGAAAGAATAGCGCGTGAAAGAGCGGCAAGAGCCGGAACGGAATTTGCGGAATAATTTACTTACAGAACCGAGGGCAAATGCAAACAAAAGAAAAAATAAGAATAGGACTTGCGGGAGCTGGAACGGTCGGTGGCGGGGTAATTAAAATCCTCGCCAAAGAAATGGGCTTTTTCAGAAAAAACTTACAACTTCCGCTCGAACTTACAAAAATTGCTACTATCGAGCCTGAGCGATTAAAGGATTTTCCAATAGGAAACGCTGAAGTTGTCGGCTGTGGGCTTGAGATAGCAAACGACCCGAATATCGATTTGGTAATAGAACTTATCGGTGGAACCAAAATTGCTAAAGATGTCGTTATGACTGCTATAGAAAATGGAAAACACGTGATAACCGCCAACAAAAAACTGATTGCCGAATATGGTCCGGAAATTTTTACGGCGGCTGAAAAAAAGAAAGTGTCGGTTTATTTTGAGGCGGCGGTTGGCGGTGGAATGCCTACCATAAAGACCGCTCGCGAATCTCTTGTCGGTAATAATCTTATGTCTTTCTACGGAATAATAAACGGCACCTGCAACTACATTTTGACGAAAATGACTGAAGAAGGCGGTGATTTTACCGAAACTTTAGCAAATGCGCAAAAGCTCGGTTATGCGGAAGCCGACCCCACGCTCGACATTGACGGCGGCGACACAGGGCATAAAACGGCGATTATGGCGTCGCTTCTTTTTGATTGTTTTGTGGATTACAACAAAATGCAGATTGAAGGCATACGCAATATTACTCTCGACGACATAAATTTCGCAAAGGATTTGGGATATAAAATCAAACTTTTGGGCATTGCAAAAAAGCGTCCGCACGATGATACTGTCGATGTTCGGGTAAATCCTGTAATGCTTCCCGATACTCATATTTTGGCGAATGTAAGAGACGTGTTTAATGCCGCGCTTTTTACAGGAGATGCAGTCGGTCAAATTATGCTTTACGGCAAAGGCGCAGGTGAACTCCCGACGGCAAGCGCCGTAATAAGCGATATTGTCGATGTAGCAAGAAACATAATTTCGGGCGATGTAAATCGTGTTCCTATGGAAGGATATTCCCGCAAAAACGAGGTTATGCTGAAAGGCGCCAATGATATAGAAAGCAGGTTTTATCTGCGTTTTTCAGTGAAAGACGACCCGGGAGTAATAGGAGTTATTGCGACGACGCTCGGAAAATACAAGGTTTCGATAGCGTCAATCGACCAGAGTGAGCGCCACGACAACAATTTTGTTCCGATAATTTTTACTACCGACAAAACAAACGAAGCGCAGGTAAAAAATGCTGTCGCTGAAATTGAAAAGAACTCTTTCATAAAGGCGGCAACGCAATTTATCAGAATTGAAGACGAATAGTTTTCCAAAAATTGTTTTTCGTCAGTTAATAATTAAATAGGAGGTTATATGAGCAATGAATTTGAATTAGAACTTGATTTGGGTGGCGATAAGCCCAAACAAAAGTCGGCAGAACCGACACCTGTAAAGGCAGAAACGCCTGTACAAGCCGCGCCTGCAACACCTGCGGCGCCCGTTGCTGAAGCAAAAGCAGAGCCCGTAAAAGTTGAGCCCGTAAAAGAAGTTGAGCCTGCACCTGTAGCATCCGTTGCGGAAGTAAAACCTGCGCCTGTTGCAGAGCCGAAACCTGCTCCTGTACCCGTTGCGGAAGAAAAGCCGCAACCCGCGCCGAGCAAAAAAGCGGCAGAGGAAGAAAGCGACCCTGTATTTGAACCACAAAAGCCGATTTTGGAGAGAGCGGAAAACTGGATAAAAGAAGAAAGCGGAATGAAATTTTGGCTTAGAGTAAAAATGATTACTTTTATCCCTGCATTGATTTTGCTCGTTCTTATCATAATTATTTTCTCTTTGGCTTTGGGCAATTCAAATGCGCAAGTAAGACAACTTACTCATCAGAGAGATTCTATAGACGTTCAATTCAGAGACAGAGTTGATGCGATGCTTGAAGAGCAGAACGAATTTAGGGCGACCATCGATAGCTTATCGGCGGCAAATTCAAGATTGACGACGGCAAACAGAAATTTGACTACAGAAAATCAAAGATTAAGAAGACCGCCTGCACGACAACCCGCAAGACAACCTGCAAGACAACCTGCAAGATGATAATTGATTTTTGAAAATTGATATTTAATAAAAAAGGCGGCTGATAAAACAGTCGCCTTTTTTGTAGGGGCAGGGTTTGCCTGTCCAATTATTGTTCGCATTTGATTATTTTGGGCGGGCAGACCCCGCCCCTACGCGTTTTCTATAATTCTGTCTAAGAGACCGCTGAAATTTCCGCCGTCAACACTAAACGCCAACGGAAAAAGTGAGGCAGATGTCATTCCGGGAAGCGTGTTTACTTCCAAGACAAAAGCGCACTCGTTGCTTACTATAATATCTGTGCGCGAATATCCGTCGCATTCAAGCGCAGTGTGAACGGCAACAGCTACTCTTTTTACCAAATCGATGGTTTCTTTATCGTGCGGCGGCGGACAGATTTCTTCGCTTTCGCCCAAATATTTTGCATTGTAGTCAAAATACCCCTCGGCATTTTTCGGCTTTATGTATATCGGAGTAAGCGCGGCAGGGACACCGTCTTTTTCGAGGACGGGGCAAGAAAATTCGTCGCCTTTAATGCCTGCTTCTACAAGTATTGATTTGCATTCGTCTTTTAATTTTTCTATCGCCTGCCTTAACTCTTCTTCGGTTTTTACGCGATACATAAGTTTGCTTGAGCCTGATTGCGGAGCTTTTACAAAAAGCGGAAATGAATATCTTGCTAAAATTTCCCTTATTTTGTTATCCCCGTCGCCTTTTCGAAAAACCGAGTAGGAGGGCGTTGGTATTCCGCTTGATTCAAATACCTTTTTCGCCAAAATTTTGTGCATTCCTATAGCTGATGACACTACGCCACAGCCCGTATGTTTTATTCCGAGCGTTTGTAAATAACCTTGAATAACGCCGTCTTCACCGAATTCGCCGTGAAGCGCCAAAAATGCAAGGTCTGTGCCTTCCCACAAAGAGGCGCAGTCGCAAGGGGAGCGCCCGCTGTCAAAAAGCGGAGAATTTTCAAAGTTTTCTATATCGTTAGCTGAAAGTTCCTCTGTGTTTTTTGCAAAGAAGAATTTTTTATCAACGCTGACGACTATTGCTGAAACGTCATATTTTTTTCTATCTAAATTGTTCACAATTTGAAAGCCTGTTTTGAGCGATATTTCGTGCTCAGCCGAAGGACCGCCCATTATTACTGCAATTTTTTTCATTTGAAAAGCTCCTATTCGTTTTTACCTTGTATAATTTAAGGTTTCCTTTTAATATTATTTATTTGGAAAAATTTTTAGCTAAACCCATCGCTTTTTCAAAATCGCCGTCCCAAAGGAGTTTTTGAATTTCGTCAAGCATTTTCTTGGTTTCTGCCGACCATATTTTTTGATTTAATTCGTTAAGCAGATGTTTTGCGGTTCTTTTATCATAAATTTCGCAAGCGGTAGCTATTTTTTGTAAATCTTCTTGTAAAAGCTCAGTGTCCTCGTTTTTAGAATTGCAGGTTTTTATTTGCACAGTGCCTTCCATTTTTTCGATTACTTGTTTTAATGATTTAATAAATTGTGGCGTACTTTCTATAACAATATCCTTGCATTTGGCACAAATATCTTCCTCCAGTTTTAGAGCGAATGCGGAAAGTTGCTTCTCGCCGATAATTGCAAGCGCCGTTTTCATAGCGTGAACATTTACATTCAGAAGCTGCCAATCATCCTCCGAAAAATATGGACTTTTTGACATTGTTTTTTCTATGATATTAACTGAATTTTGAGCGTCCGAAACGAAAATCGCGGAGATTTCGTTTGCCTTGTTGTCTATCGGTTTTTCGCAGTCGGCGTTCTTTGTCCGTTTTTCTTTGCAGATAAATCTATTTAGTATCAAGTCCAAATTATTTATTTCTATGGGTTTTGAAAGTAATGCGTCAATGCCGTTTGCCTGAAAAAAGTCTTCTTGGTTTGACAATGTGTTTGCGGTCAGCGCTATAATCGGTTTAGTATATCCTAAATCGCGAATGCGTTTTGTCGTTTCTATTCCGTCCATTTCGGGCATCAAGTGATCCATAAAGATAATATCGTATGTTTTGCCTTGTTTAATTTTTTCTATAGCGTCAAACCCGCTTAGTGCGGTTTCTACTTTTAATTTATAGGGAGACAAAAGTTCTTCGGCTACGTAAATATTCATTCTTATATCATCTACTATTAAAATACAAGCGTCGGGCATTGTTGTATGTTGCGGTTCAATCGTCATGATTTTCTCTTACTTCTAAAAATTTGTAGTTAATTTCCCCAAATAGCTGAGTAAGTTTCGGGTCAAAATGCTTGCCAGCTTCGCTCATTATTATTTCTACGGCTTTTTGGTGGGTAAACGCTTTTTTATACGGTCTGTCCGATACAAGCGCGTCATAAACGTCGGCTATTGCCATAATTCTGCCTTGCAAAGAAATTTCCTCTTCACGCAAGCCGCGAGGATAACCCGTGCCGTTCCATTTTTCGTGGTGTTGTCCTGCAAACAATTTGGCATTATGCAAAAACGCGTCGCCTACTCCTGTTCTTGATATAATTTTTTCTATAATATTTTCGCCTTCCATAGCGTGTTTTTTAATTTCTCTGAATTCCTCGTCGGTAAGCTTTCCCGGTTTGTTCAGAATTATATCCGAAACCGTTATTTTTCCTACGTCGTGCAACGCTGCCGAAGTACACATAGTTGAGATAATCCAGTCCTGTATTTCTTCGGAATAATATCCTTTTTCAATTAGTCCTTCAATTAAGATACGGGTGTAATCGGCAGTTCTTGTGACGTGTCCGCCCGTTACTTCGTCTCTGCTTTCGATTAGTTCCGACAATACTGATACTATTTCGTTGCGAATATTTCGGATTTCTCGCTCCCTTTGCTTTAAGGTGTCTGTTCTCTTACGGATGAGCGCGTCTATGTTTATGTGGGTTTTTACGTGATTTATAAGTCGTTGTTTGGAAAACGGTTTTGTAATAAAGTCCACCGCCCCCAGTTGAAACCCGAAATCTTCGTCTTCAGGGTCGGTTTTGGCGGTCAAAAATATTACAGGGATTTTTGAATATTCTTTGTCGCTTTCCTTTAATTGTTTGCAAATGTCAAAGCCGTTTGTTTCCGCCATTTGAATATCTAAAAGTATCAGGTCAGGTTTTACTTTCTCAAGAAGCGCAAAAAATCTCTCGGCGCTTGTCGCTGTAAGCACGTTAAAATAATCTTCTAACGCCTGTTCTATTTTTATTAAACTGAGATATTGGTCATCTACTGCGATAACGGTCTTCATAAAAAATCTCCATAATTTTGCCCAATTTACGATTTATAAGCACTTTTGCAATTTATCGTATATTAAATATACTATATTTGTATAAGAAATGTTTGGGAAAACTGAAAAATGCGAAAGATTACTTGTAATGAAATTTTGACGGCGGTCGAAAAACTGTGTGCCGAAGCGGCTTTTAACTTGCCGTGCGATGTTTATCTCGCCCTTAAAGAAGCGGCAGTTCGAGAGGACGGCGACTTATCGCGTTCGCTTATTTTCCAATGTGTCAAAAACGCCGACATCGCCGCAAAAAATCGGGTACCTATATGCCAAGACACAGGATTTGCCGTTGTTTTTGCAGAGGTTGGCAGAAATTTGACCGTTGAGGGTGAAGACGATTTATGCACCGCTATCCAAAAAGGTGTTCGTTTAGGCTACGAAAAACACTACCTGAGAAAATCAATAGTAAGCGACCCTCTTTTTGAGCGAAAAAATACAGGCGACAACAGTCCTGCAATAATTCATTCAGACATTGTTGAAGGCGACGGGCTTAAAATTATCCTCGCGCCAAAGGGCGGCGGTAGCGAAAACTGCTCCGCGCTGAAAATGCTGAAACCCTCCGACGGCGAGCAAGGCGTTATCGATTTTGTGGTAAACACGGTAATATCCGCAGGCGGAAACCCCTGTCCGCCCGTAATTGTAGGCATAGGAATAGGCGGCACCGCCGAGAAATGTATGGAAATTGCAAAACGGGCGTTGTTGCGCCCAATCGTAGGGGCGTATTGCATACGCCCAAATGACGGCGACACAAATGACGGCGACAATAATTTGGGCGTATGCAATACGCCCCTACAAAATAAATACAAAAATCTGGAACAAAAAATCCTCGAAAAAATAAACGAAAGCGGAGTAGGCGCGCAAGGATTGGGTGGAAAAACAACCGCTCTTGCCGTACATATAGAAACGCACCCAACGCATATTGCCTGTTTGCCTGTAGCGGTGGCGATAAATTGCCACGTGGCAAGGCATTCGGAAGTGGTGTTATGAGGAGAGGGGAAATTTGGATGTCAGAAGATTGGAAGACCTCGGAAATAAACACAGATAGTCTATGGATTATAAATGAACGAGACAAGTCGGGAAAACATTCAAATGTTTACCATGGTAATTTTATCCCACAAATTCCCCGACAACTTATAAAAAGATACACTAAAGAAAACGATACAGTTTTAGATGTTTTTATGGGAAGCGGAACTACGCTGTTTGAATGCGAAACTCTCAATCGAAAGTTTATAGGATTTGATATTAATTCGGAGGTTATTGAGCAGGTTAAACAAAAAATGGAAAAATCTGACAATAGCCGATTTAAGATAAACGAATGCGATGTTTCAAATGAATATTTATTTTGTCCTACTATTCAAAAATCACTTAATGAATTACAAGCAGAAAAAGTACAATTTTTTATAGCTCACCCGCCTTATATGGATATTGTGAAATTTACTGATAAATCAGAAGATTTATCTCAAATAGGAGATTTGAAAGAGTTTTTGAGAAAGTTTTTGCTTGTGATTCAAAATGCCTTGTTATTTTTAGAGAACAAAAAGTATTTTAGCGTCATTGTCGGCGATGTTTACAAAAAAAGTGAAGTTGTGCCGCTTGCGTTTTATGCATTAGACGCAATTAAACGAAATTTCAACGTAAAGTTAAAGGGCATTGTGGTAAAAAATATCGAAGGTAATCGCGGGAAATTGGGAGTTGGTGATATATGGAAATACCGAGCGATGAAAAGCGACTATTTTATTTTTAAGCACGAGTATATATTGGTATTCAAAAAGGAGAACAATGAATGACAAAGACGGAATTATTTTTACAACTTGCAAAACCTGATCAACGTGGAGAAAGTCGTTGGGTGCATGTAGAAGAATTTGTCGGAATATACAAAGATCTTCAGCTTGGCAACGGAGGAAGTTGGTGTAGAGCAAGTTCAAGTTTGGCAAAAAAATATATTGTTGATTTTGATAAAGGTAAAACATCGGGGAATTCTATTGATGCCGTAAGATTAAATGGGTTTAACAACAAAGAAACTTTTAATCAAAATATAAACAAGGAAATAAAAGATTTTTATAAAAACAAGAATTGTGTTATGCTGGGAATTAATGGCAAATCCGAGAATACAATAATAGAAATTGACCATAAAGACGGACGAAAAAACGACAGTAGAGTTTCAAATTCCGGAACACAGGTTTTGGAAGATTTTCAGCCGTTATGTAAAGCTGCAAATGATATAAAGCGGCAAATTTGCAAACAATGCAAAACTTCAAATAAGCGCTGGAATGCAAAAAACATAGAAGGAAATCCGTATTCTTTTTATGTCGGCGATGAGAATTACGACGAGAAATTAGGTTGTAAAGGCTGTTATCAGTATGATCCCGTTGAATATCGCAAAACAAGCGTAATGAAAATCAGTAAAGAAGCGTCTGATTTTATTATGAATAAATTATATGGAAATGAGTGAAATATGAACTACATCGGCTCAAAATATAAACTTATAAATTTCATAAAAAACGCCGTTAATGACGTTGTAGGTGATGATTTGTCTCAAAACACACTGTGTGATATTTTCGCAGGAACGGGAATTGTCTCAAGAGCGTTAAAAACAAAAGCAAAAAAAGTCATTGCTAATGACGTTGAGTATTACAGTTATGTGTTAAATAAAAATTACATAGAAAATCACACAGATATTCCACAAAAGCAGAAATATATTGATGAATTAAATTCTCTTCCTTTAATTGACAACGGTTTTATTTACAAAAACTATTGTTTTGGCAGTGGTTCGGAAAGGCTGTATTTTTCTGATTATAACGGAAAGAAAATCGATACTATTCGTGGATGCATAGAAATGTGGAGAAAAAACGGCAAAATTGACGATAATTTATATTATTTTCTTTTAGCAAGTTTGCTTGAAAGCGCGGACAAATTGGCAAATACAGCCTCTGTTTACGGCGCATATCTAAAACATCTCAAAAAAACGGCGCAAAAAGAAATGTTGCTTGAAGCAGCAGAATTTGAAATAAACGATAACGACCATCAAGTATTTAACGAAGATTGTAATACGCTTATACAAAAAATACAGGGAGATATTTTGTATTTGGATCCACCGTATAATGAACGTCAATACGGCGCAAATTATCACTTACTTAATACTATCGCAAAGTATGACGAATTTGTTCCGAACGGAAAAACAGGATTAAGAAAATACCAAAAATCCGCTTGGTGCAGTCGAAACAAAGTTGTTGAAGAATTTGATTTTTTGCTTAAAAATGCAAAGTTTAAATACATTTTTTTGAGTTATAACAACGAAGGCTTAATGTCTGTTGAAACGGTACGAAAAACAATGCAAAAATACGGGAAATACGAATTATTTGCAACTGATTATCAGCGATTCAAAGCCGACAAAACCGAAAATCGAAATCATAAAGCCGACAAAACCGAAGAATATCTACACGTTTTGGAGAAACAATGATAGGAGGTAACCGTTGCCAAAAATAAACGCAATACTCGATAAAAAAACAATAAAAAACCTAACCGTAGGTGAGCAAATCTTAATTTCGGGCGAAATCTTTACCGCCCGCGACGCCGCGCATAAACGATTTTGCGACCTTATTGAAAAAGGCGAAAAACTTCCCATAAATCTCGAAAACAGGATAATCTTTTTTGCAGGACCGTCGCCCACTCCGCCAAACGCGATAATCGGCTCAATCGGTCCCACCACAAGCGGAAGAATGGACGCGTATTCGCCTGTCTTAATAAGAAAATGCGGACTTGCAGGAATGATTGGCAAGGGGGCTCGCTCAAAAGAAGTTGTTGAAACAATGAAAGAATGCGGCGCGGTGTATTTTGCGGCGACAGGCGGCGCGGCGGCGCTTTTGGCGCAAACTATTGTCTCTTGCGAAACCGTTTGTTATGACGACTTGGGAGCGGAGGCGGTGCGAAAACTTGTTGTTAAGGATTTTCCTGTAATTGTGGCGATAGATGCGAATGGGAATTCGCTTTATGAAAGAGGGTGATGAACAATGAAAACCGAACTGCTTTTACCTGCTGGGAATTTGGAGAATTTATACACCGCGCTTCTTTACGGGGCTGACGCGGTTTATTGCGGAATGCCGTCGTTGTCGCTTCGGGCGAAAGCGGGATTGTCGCAGGACGAATTAAAGCAGGGGATTGACTTTGCGCACAAAATCGGCAAAAAAGTTTATTTGGCTATGAATTTATTCGCGCATAACAGCCAAATAAAAGCAATAGAAAATGCAGTGGAAACCGTAAATTCGCTTGCTCCCGACGGGCTTATTGTTGCCGATGCCGGCGTGTTTTCAATTCTGCGAAAAGCGCTTCCGAATAAGCATATTACCATTTCTACGCAAGCGAATATAAGCAATACCGCGGCAGTGCGGTTTTGGAAAAACGCGGGTGCAAATCGAATAGTTCTTGCAAGAGAATGCACGTATAACGACATCTTGGAAATCCGCGAAGAAAACAAAGACATCGAAATTGAATGCTTTGTCCACGGAGCAATGTGTATGGGCGTAAGCGGCAGGTGCTTGATAAGCAATTTTTTGAGTAATCGCGGGGCAAATCAAGGCGAATGTTCGCAAAGTTGCCGCTGGGACTACAAAGTTTTTTTGGAAGAAAAAACACGCGAAGGCGAATTTTTTGAGATTTACGAAGAAGACGGATATTCGCACATTCTCAGCAGTAAAGATTTGTGTTTAATGCCCGTTCTGGACAAATATCAGCAAATCGGTATTGATTCTTTTAAGATTGAGGGGCGGCACAAAAATGCGTTTTACATTGCAAGCGTTGCGCGGGCGTATCGTTTGGCGATTGATAACGCGCAGTGCAACTATATGGAAATGCTGAATTCCGTGAAAAATCGCGGCTATACACTCGGATTTCACAACGGCAGTCCGAGCGACTTATCGACCGACTACGAAAGCACAAAATCGCTCGGCGAATATCAATTTGCAGGAATTGTTCGCAGTTGCGATGCGAATTATATTATTTTAGAGGTGCGAAATACGCTGGATTTAGGTGATGAACTGGAATTTCTGTGCCCGAAAAGCTGCGAAAACATAAAAATTACGCTCGACAAAATCATTGACGCAAAGAGCGGAAAAGAAATAGAGCGAGCAAGCGCAGGGCAGGGTTTTTGCATTAAAATCAGCGATGAAAAATTGAAAAATATAGAGCCGTTCAGCGTTGCAAAAATTGAGTGTACGGAAAAAGACGTGGAAAAAACATTAGAAAGAAATACGCAATTCGGAAGGGAAATAGAGGTATGCGAGATTTAGGACAAGCAAAAGTATATTTGCGAAACGAGGCGTTCGCCGACGATTTTGTACTCCAAAACGGGCGAGTGATAAACCCGAACGGAAACATCGACCAAATTTGCGATATTGTCGTGTCGAACGGAAAAATAGCCGCAATCGGCGACCTGAAAAACGAGTTTGCGCAAGCAAGAAAAATAGATTTGAGCGGTTGCCTCGTCTTTCCCGGAATGATGGATTTGCATACAAATCTGCGCGAACCGGGGCGCGAAGACAAAGAAACCATAAAATCGGGAGCGGAAGCGGCGGTTGCGGGCGGTTTTTGCGCCGTTGCCTGTATGCCCAACACTGACCCGATTTGCGATGCGGAGCAAAAAGTGCGCTACATAGTGCAGAGAAGCGAAAACGTAAGTTGTCGCGTTTATCCTGTCGGCGCGGCAACCAAAGAACTTGCAGGAGAAGAAATCGCCCCGTTTTATGAAATGATGTCCGCGGGCGCAAAGGCGTTTTCGGACGGAACGCAATCCATATCCAGAAGCGATATTCTAAAAAACGTTATGAATTACGCGAAATTATTTGACGCGCCGCTTTTTTGTAATTGCCAAGACAAGAATTTCAGCAAAGGCGTTATGAACGAAAGCAAATATTCGACGATTTTCGGACTTCGCGGTATTCCTGCAATAGGGGAGGACATCGACATTACGCGGCATCTGATAATAGCCGAATACACGGGGTGCAAAATACACATAACACGGGTTTCGTCGAAAGGCGCAATCGAAAAAATCCGCGAATACAAGCAAAAGGGCGTGGCTGTTACGGCGGCGACCGCTCCGCATTATTTGTATTACAGCGACAAAGATTTGGCGACTTACGATACAAACTTAAAAGTGAGCCCTCCAATCCGCGGCGAAGAAGACAGAGACGAGCTGATAAAAGCGCTTGCCGACGGAACAATAGACGCAATTGTAAGCGATCACGCGCCGCACACAAGCGAGGAAAAAAACATAGAGTTCGATAACGCAAGTTGCGGCGTAGCGGGTTTAGAGACATTGGTCGGCGCAATATTTACCGAAATTATCAGCAAAAATCGGCTTACTCTTATGGAATTTGCGCAAAAAATGTGCATAAATCCATATAAAATAATTGGAGTTAACGCTCCAAATATCGCCGTCGGAGAAAAAGCGGACATAAGCGTAATTGCGCCAAACGAAAAATGGACGGTAGAAAGCAAAAATTTCTTTACTAAATGCGGCGGAAATTCGGCGTTTTTAGGCAAAGAATTTGTCGGTCGCCCCGTTCTTACGGTGGTTGACGGAAGAATTGTTTTTGAAAGAGAGTTCGTTAAGTGAGCAATGCTTACGAGAACATTTTAGTGTCGGTTGTTATGGCTTTTTATAACGGCGATAATACTGAGATTGCAAAAATTACAATCGACAGTGTTTTATCGCAAACGCATAAGAATTTTGAGTTTATCATATCTGCAGGCGGAAATCTCAGCGACGAAAAAACGGAAATGCTCAAAATTTACGCAGAAAAAGACAGCCGCATAAAAGTTTTACGAAGCGAAATAAACGTCGGTCCCTCAAATTCGCGAAACAGGGGAGTGGAATTTGCCGCAGGAAAATATATTTCTATAGTTGACAGCGACGACATATTTTTTGAAGAAAAAATAAAAAAACAGTTAGAGCAAATAATTGAGAAAAACTTAGATTTTGTCGGATGCGGATATATTGAATTTCGCAACGACCACAAACAAGAGCTGGGAAAAGTGAGAATTCTGCCTAAAACCGGCAAAGATATAAGAATATCGCTTCCGTTTGCCAATCCTATAGCAAATTCGGCGCTGTTCATTAAAACCGATGTTTTAAAAGCGCTCCTTTACGATGAAAAATTCAAACCGGGCGATGGCGAAGATTATGATTTAGTAATACGCCTTGTTAAGAGAAAATATACAGGACAGAACTTGTCGGAACCATTGTTTTATTACAGATTAGGAAATAATTTCGAGAAAAAACACGCAAATTTAAGATGTTCAATAAAAGATTTACAACACAAACTAAAAGCATCATCGGTATTACCGTTTTGGTGTTTCCCTTTTATATTTGCTTCTGCGATTGTGGCATTTTTCTGCCGTATTTTACCCCCGAAACTTTTCAGTATTATGCGAGATTTTCGTCATAAGATTTTTGGTGGATAGTTCCGTCCTCAAAAATAAACAAACCAAGAAAAAAACATTTGAATGAAAAAAATGGAGGTGGCACCCGGATTTGAACCGGGGAATCGCGGTTTTGCAGACCACTGCCTTACCACTTGACTATGCCACCAAAAAGAAAACCTGGAGCGAGAGACGGGACTTGAACCCGCGACAACTACCTTGGCAAGGTAGGGCTCTACCACTGAGCTACTCTCGCATTTATGGTAGCGGGAACCGGACTCGAACCGATGACCTCCGGGTTATGAGCCCGGCGAGCTACCAACTGCTCCATCCCGCGATAAAATCTATTCTGGAGCGAGAGACGGGACTTGAACCCGCGACAACTACCTTGGCAAGGTAGGGCTCTACCACTGAGCTACTCTCGCAATTTTTCTATTAAAACGCAGACAAATATACGTTAATGTACAAATGAAAGTCAAGGGTAATCTGAAATTATTCGGGATTTATTGTAGAAACGCTTGTCATACTCAATCCTGCGAATAGCATCATCATCACTGCGCTCACCACTATATACCTGTGATTTCTTACTCTTTGCGCCTTTAATTCAAGTAAATTCGTGTTTTCTTCAAGCGAAATAAAATCTAATTGTTCTGTCCTTTGCTCTGTTTCTTTTAACGAAATTTCTTGTACATCAGTTGGCGCTTTGTGCAAATCTTGCGCAAAAAGCAAGGAGCACAAAGCAAAAACTGCAAAAAACGTTAAAATTTGCTTCACTTATTTACTCATCGAATCCAAAAAATCAACGTTTGCTTTTGTTCCCATAAGTTTTTCGCGCATAGTTTCCATTTGTTCTGTCGGAGTTCTGATGCCCGAAAGCCATTTCCGCAAAATCCACATTCTGTTGAGGACTTCTTGCGCCAAAAGAAGGTCTTCTTTACGCGTTCCCGATTTCATCAGGTCAACTGAAGGGAATACTCTTCTGTCGGCGATGTCGCGGTCGAGAACCAGTTCCATATTTCCCGTACCCTTAAATTCTTCAAAAATAACTTCATCCATTTTGCTGCCTGTTTCAACAAGCGCCGTTGCCAAAATGGTGAGAGAGCCGCCGTTTTCAATGTTTCGAGCCGCGCCGAAAAATCTTTTTGGTTTGTATAACGCCTGCGAATCCACACCGCCCGACAAAATTCTGCCCGAATGCGGAGCAACCGTGTTATACGCTCTTGCCAAACGGGTTATGCTGTCAAGAAGAATTACTACGTCCTGACCGTGTTCCACGAGACGTTTTGCGCGCTCTATCGCTATTTCGGCGACTGCTACGTGTCTGTCGGCAGGCTCGTCGAATGTAGAAGATATTACCTCGGCGTCAACCGAATATTTCATATCGGTAACTTCTTCGGGGCGCTCGTCAATCAAAAGGATTATCATTTTTACATTCGGGTGATTTTTGCGAATTGAGTTTGCAATATTTTTCATAAGAACTGTTTTACCTGTTCTCGGAGGCGCTACCAAAAGTCCGCGTTGTCCTTTTCCGATTGGTGTAAAAAGGTCTATCAAACGACCTGAAATATCGTTTGGCACTCCGCCTTCAAGTGTAAATTTTTCGGTAGGAAAAATTGGAATTAAATCCTCAAAAGAAACAATCTTTTTGTGCACATCGGGAGCGTCGCCGTTTATGGTATCTACTCTCATAAGCGCAAAATATCGCTCTGTTTCTTTGGGCGCTCTAATTGTTCCTCGGACACAGTCTCCTGTTCTGATACGCAGTTTTTTTATTTGTGCTGGAGCGACGTAAACGTCGTCTTGTCCTGCAAGGTAGCAGTTTTCTTCGGAGCGCAGGAAGCCGAAACCGTCCGGCATTACCTCTAAAACTCCTTCAGTTGTGATTTCTTCGCCTGCGGCAAATTTTGCACGTAAAATACGATACACGAAGTCGCGTTTTTTGTAGCCTGTTCCATCTACATCAAGTTCGTTGGCAAGAGCTGTTAACTCTTCTACACTCTTTGATTTAAGTTCATTGACATCCATTGAACCACCTAATACTAAAAATGTTATTGCTGTTTTTCAAAAAAAATTCTCATAAATTGGATAAAAAACCTGTGAAAAGAAGATTTTTGACAATTAAATCGGTGATAATATAATAAAATGTACAAACAATGTGCGGAAAAATATTATATTTATGTGAAATTTTATTTATTCGGAGAGGTGAAAACGTGGATATTTCAACAATTTTAATAAAAATAACAGGCGTGGTAATCCTTATTTTTACCATAAAAAATTTTATAGCGCACATAAAAAGAGAAAGCAAGGAAGCAAAAGCGTCCGCATCGCAGTCCAAGGGCGAGCGTTTCTTAAACGGTATCCTTTTTTATCTGTTTTTGGCGTTTATTACGGCGCTGTCGCTGGGAATGATTTTTAATAATTAACAATTAAAATGGCGGGGCAATCAAATGAAAGATGCACAAGTTTTTTCTCAAATATGGCAGGCAATCAATAAAAAAAATTTGGAATTGGCAGAGCGGCTTCTAATTTCGGCACAAAAAAATTTCGGTGAAGAAGCGGAGTTCTTTTTCGCAAAAGGAATGCTGGAAATACTTAAAGGTTCGGATAAAAAAACAGTCGCTTTACCGCTTTTAAAAAAAGCTTATGATAAAGGGTTTGAAAACGATGTCGGCTTTCTACGCATTTATTCTATTTTGTTGAGAGATTTGAATTTTCGCTCGGATGCGTTATGCGTATTGCAAAAAATAATAACTATTGAGCCTGAAAATATTGAAGTGCTTAATGATATAGGAAATATTTTCAGGGTTATGGGAAACCCGATTTCTTCTGCAAATGTATTTAAATTGATTCTGAAAATAAATCCGGATTGGCCGCATGTTTATAATAATATGGCACTTGCTTTTTCAAATGCCTGTTTATACAAAGATGCGTATGCTGCATACAAAAAGGCGTTGGTTCTTAACCCTAAAAATGAAAATTTTGCGTCGAATCTTGTATCGTTTTCCAATTATATTGAAATAAGCCGCGAAGAATGTTTTGTATATTATCAAAAATATCGAAATATTTTTGAGGGAGAAAGCGTTGTGCAACGTTCTGTATTTCCGGCTACAGATAAAATAAAACTCGGATTTATTTCGGCGGATTTTTGTAATCATTCTGTTTCATATTTTGTAAGAGGCTTTTTCAAAAATTACGATAAAGGCAAGTTTGAAATCCATCTTTTTGCGCATGTAAGAGTGTTAGATAATATTTCGAAGGAATTTAAGGGTTATGTACATTCTTGGCATGATGTTACAAATATGAATCATCTGCAAATTGCGGATTTGATTAAAGAGGAAAAAATTTCTGTCTTCTTTGATTTGTCGGGGCATACGGGAAATAATTCTTTGAACGTGTTTGGATTGCGACCTGCGCCGTTGCAAGTAACATATTGCGGATATCCGAACACTACCGGATTAAAATCGATTGACTATAGAATTACTGATGATGTAAGCGAGCCGACTGACGCACAAAATTTCCATAGCGAGAAACTATATAAAATCGACGATTGTTTTTTGTGTTATTCTCCGATTTTACCGTTTGCTTCTTGTGATTTTCGGAGTTTTGAAAACAGGGAAATTGTTTTTGGCTCTTTTAATAACCCTACAAAATACACAGATAAAACCGTTAAATTATGGGCGAGAGTTGTAAATTCCGTGCCGAATGCAAAATTGTTTTTAAAGTATAGATCTTTTAACGATCCTGCGCTTTGTCAGTCTATGCTTTCCCGCTTTGCGGAGTTTGGGCTTGATAAGGAAAAAATAATTTTTAGAGGACTTACAGTAGGAATTGTAGAAAAGCATTTAATGCAATACGCAAATATGGATATTGCACTTGACTGCTTCCCCTACAACGGCACAACAACAACTTGTGAAGCGCTTTTGATGGGCGTTCCCGTAATAACAATTTTGGGCGACAGGCACGTTTCTCGCGTAAGTGCAAGTATTCTTACCGCCGTCGGGCATCCCGAGTTTATAGCAAAAGATGAAGATGATTTTGTAGAAATCTCAAAAAATTTGGCGTCCGATACAAAAAAGTTATTGGAAATTAAGCAAAATCTTCGTGAAAAAATGCTGAATTCCGTTCTCTGCGACCAAATAGGCTTTACAAAAAAGTTTGAAAATGCAATTTTAAATATGATAGACGAGGTTAAAAAAGAAGGATAGAAATTTATGGATAAAGCAAAAATTTACGAAACATTATTGAGTGTAAAAGATGGAAAAATGTCGATTGACGAGGCAATGCTTCAACTGAAAATGTCGCCATACAGCGATTTAGGATTTGCCAAAATCGACAACCACCGCGAAATACGCCAAGGGATTCACGAAGTAATTTTCGGGCAGAGCAAAACAAGTGAACAAATTGTCGGGATTGTAGAAAAAATGCTCGAAAACGGCAGAAAAAATATCCTTATCACTCGCTTGACAGCCGAAAATGCTACAGAAATTCAAAAAAACATACCCCTCGAATATAATTCTGAGGCGCCGCTTGGAATTGTCGCAAGAGCAGAAGTTCCAACCGCAAATGGCTACGTGGTCGTTGCGACGGGCGGAACAACAGACATTCCCGTTGCGGAAGAGGCGGCGATAACGGCGGAAGTTTTAGGGTGTCGCGTTGAGCGAATGTACGACGTCGGCGTTGCGGGGCTTCATCGACTTTTGTCAAAACTTGATATTCTTATGGACGCAAAAGCGGTTGTTGCGGTGGCGGGAATGGAAGGCGCTTTGGCGAGCGTTGTCGGCGGTTTGGTGGATTGCCCTGTTATTGCAGTGCCGACTTCAATCGGCTACGGCGCGTCGTTTGGAGGTGTTTCGGCGCTTTTGACAATGCTTAATTCTTGCGCGAGCGGCGTTAGTGTTGTGAATATTGACAACGGTTTTGGCGCGGGATATTTGGCGAGTATGATAAATCGAATAGGCAGTTAAAATGAAAAATTTGTATATAGAATGCGATATGGGAGCGGCAGGCGATATGCTTATGGCGGCTTTAATGGAACTTTGCCCCGACCCGAAAAAATTCATAGAAAAAATGAACGCAATCGGTTTGGAAAACACTGTTGTAAAAGCGGTAAAAAGAGAAAAATGCGGCATAGTCGGTAGCGGAATAGACGTTATTGTAAATGGCATTATTGAAGGCGATGCCGTAGGGGCGACCGCCTCTGGTCGCCCGCACAACGCAAACAATCGCTATCACGACCACGACCACAAACATCATAACCATCACGAAGAACACCATCACCATAACGAACACAATCATTCGTCTTTGGAATGTATAAAATCGCTCATTTATTCTTTGGATATTCCTGAAAACGTTAAAGAAAAGGCGACAGAAGTTTATTCTGCTTTGGCTGAGGCGGAGGCATTTGTTCACGGCAGAGAGGTTTCTCACGTTCATTTTCACGAAGTCGGAACGTTGGACGCAGTTTGCGATATAGTCGGCTGTTGTCTTGCTCTTGATACGATAAAACCCGACAAAATTACAGTTTCACCCGTTCACGTGGGTTTCGGCAGTGTTAAATGTCAGCACGGAGTTTTGCCTGTTCCTGCTCCTGCGACGGCTTATCTTCTTAAAGGGATACCCGCTTACGGCGGCGAAATAAAAGGCGAACTTTGCACTCCTACCGGTGCGGCGCTTCTTAAAACTTTTGCGCATTCCTTTGGCAATATGTCTGTAATGACCGTCGAAAAAATTGGCTATGGTATGGGAAAACGAAGTTTCGAGCGATTAAATTGCGTTCGAGCATTTTTAGGCGAAACCGAGCAAAACAGCGACGACGTTTACGAAATATCCTGTAATTTGGACGACATTACCGCAGAAGAATTGGCGTTTTCCTACGATTTAATTTTTGAAGCGGGCGCTCTTGACGTTTTCGCAACCCCGACAGTTATGAAAAAAGGACGTCCGGGACACATTTTGACCGCGCTCGCCAAAGCCGACAAAAAAGACGTGGTTGCCAAAGCAATTTTAACGCACACAACAACCCGCGGCGTAAGAATTTCGCAAAAAAATCGTCTTACACTTTCATCAAAAACTGAAACCGTAGAAACAAAATACGGGAACATAGTCATAAAAGTATCAAGCGGCTACGGAATAAGCAAGACAAAACCCGAATACGAAAGCGTAGCAACGGCGGCGAAAAAACATTGTGTGAGTTTTGCGGAAGTTAAAAAATGCGCGGTTTTGGAGTTTGCGATAACCGAAACCGATAACGATAACGATAACGTAAGGGCAGGTTTCAAACCTGCCCCTACACAGGTGTTCGAATAAAATGCAATTATCCGAATTTTTTAACGACCCCCCCGCCTTCGCCGTTGCCGTTTCCGGCGGAGTAGATTCTTCATATCTGATTTGCGCCGCAAAAAAAGCAGGCGTTTCAGTAAAAGGATATTACGTAAAATCGCAATTTCAGCCGCAATTTGAAACCGAAGACGTTTTACGTTTGGCAAAAGAATTTTCATTGAATATCGAAATAATCGAAGCCGATGTTTTAAGCGACCGCACTGTTTGCCAAAATCCGCCCGACAGATGTTATTATTGCAAAAAACTGATTTTTTCAAAGATAATTCAAAAAGCAAATGCCGACGGTTTTTCGCTTGTCTGCGACGGCACAAACGCCTCTGACGATATTGCCGACCGTGCAGGAATAAGAGCGCTCCAAGAATTCGGCGTAAAGTCGCCATTAAGAATTTGCGGTATTAGCAAAGACGAAATTCGCGAATATTCGAGGGAATTGGGTTTGTTTACCGCCGAAAAACCTGCATACGCCTGTCTTGCGACAAGGGTGAAAACGGGGCAAAAAATCGACGAAAAAGTTCTTAAAAAAATAGAAAACTGCGAAACAAAACTTTTTGCTCTCGGTTTTACGAATTTTAGAGTAAGAGTGATAGGAGATTGTGCTCGTTTACAGATAAACAGCAGAGATTTTTCGCTTTTGGCAAGCAAACAAGAATATGTCTCACAAATTCTTTGCGAGGAGTTTTCTGATGTTGTTCTTGATTTGAAAATAGTCAGGTGAGTTTTTTTACCTTCTGTCTTTCACCTTAAACAGCAAAATGAAGCCGATAGTGAACGGCAGGACAAGCGACGAAATGCCTATTCTTTGCGGAGTAATACCTTCAAAGCCTAAATTTTGCGCCATTACTATGCTGACGGCTATTAAAAGAGGACCTGTAGCTACGGCGAAGCGTCCTATCATATTGAATAAACCGAAGAGCTCGGTTTGTTTGTCTTGAGGGATAATTATTGAAAAATATGAGCGCGATACTGCCTGAATTCCGCCTTGTACAAGTCCAATCAGCACGGAATACATTGTAAATTGCCATTCGTAGTTCATCGTCCAGGCGGCGCTTAGGGTTATTGCAGTGTAAATAGCTATTGATACAAAAAGGATTTTTTTCGCGCCGAATTTGTGCGCGGCAAGTCCTGCGATTACGGCAAACGGAAAGGCTGTTAGTTGCACGACCAAAAGTGAAACCATAAGCCGCTCAGGCGAAAAACCTAATGTTAAACCGTAATCCGCCGCCATCATTACAAAAGAGTGAACACCGTCTATGTAAAACCAATATGCTATCAGAAAAATGCGGATTTGCGGTTTTTTCCACGCAAAAATTGCTGTTTCTTTCAGGCTTTTCCAAAAAGAATTAAGCGCGCTGTTTTCTATATTTTGCGGCTGACGGGGAATTTTTGAGAAATAAATCGGAAGTGAAAATACAAACCACCATAATCCTGCTATAAGAATGCAGAATTTCGCCGCACTTACAGTATCGTGAAAACCGAAAAACGACGGATTTGATACCATAAAAATGTTCAGTGCAAAAATTATTGCGCCGCCCAAATATCCCGCCGAAAAACCGATTGCCGAAATTCTGTGTCTGTTTTTGGGGATAGCTACGGCAGGTAAAAGCGTGTCGTGGCACATATTTGATAAGCGATAGAAAATATTGGCGATAATAAAGAGAATGAGCGCTTGAATGTGCTCGCCGATTTGCACAAAATACATTAAAATAACCGAAAAAATTCCTAAAAGCGAAAATATGGCAAGCGATTTTTGGCGGCTGTCTTTTTGTGCGATTATTGCGGCAAAAACAGGGCAGAGGAGCGCGGCGATAATTCCTGAAATTCCGTTTGCAAAGCCGAGTTTTGCGGTGGAGTCTGCGACAAGTTCGGGGGATAGGTAGTAGTTTCTGAAAAGTATCGGGAAAAATCCCGCTAAAATACAAAGGGCGAAAGCTGAGTCCGCCCAACTGTAAAGTATCCAGCTTTTTACAGAAACGGACTGCTTAATTTGTTTCGTCGAATTGTCTTTTTGGGTCAAAAACTATCCCTGAAATTGAAATCAGGTTGCAACCTCAGGCGTAAAATAGGCGACCTTAAAATAAACGCTACTTGCGGACTATTGTTATATCTCACAAAAAAGCGTGGTCTTTCGCCATCGATATTACCCACTGCAAGCGTATGAACCGTGCCGTCTTTAAGGGTGAAAGTATATTCGGCGCTCGGATTGTTGAGACCTGCCATTTGGTCGGAAATCATATAGCTGTAATCCCAATCGTTTGCTGTCAGTTGCATAAATTCTCCAATCATATTAACAACATCCTGTTGATTTGCGATAGTGGAGTCTGCGGCAAAAATCCAGTTTTCCTCTTCGTTCAGCGCCAGTGTGTAATTTTGGTCGGTGTGTCGCGCCGAAATTTGCACGATGTCGCTTGGGTTAAAGTCGAAAATTCTTCTTATTCGCCACTCGTTTGGGTCAACATTAAAGGCAAAACCAATTCCGCCGCTTACAAGAAACACGTTGTTGTCGCCAATTCGTCTAAAGAAATTTAAGCGCCAATTTTCTGCTCGGTTTCCCAAAATGAAATCTCCGACAAGCATTCCGTGAACATCATATATCTGAACAAAGTACGTGCTGTCATTTTCAAAGCCGAATTGTGCAAAATTTTCTTGGTTTGAGCCGACAAAATTATCGGGCGTCATTTCGGCGATTTTTGTTATTATGCTCATAACTTTAACGCTGTCCGCAGGATAGAGATTATCAGGTCTTTGTCCGATAGATACAAACCACGCGCCGTTTTGTCGGGTCAGAATTGCGGTTTGTCCGCCTTGTGTTAGGACTATTCTTCCCGCGTTTTGTGCAAAGTGCGGAAAAAACGGAATAAGTCGTCTTTTTTCTTGCGTATTTGCCAAAAATGACGATAAAAGCATTGCTCCTGCAACCAATGCGAGAATTGCTCCCGAAAAAAGCACTTTTTTAATAATCGGCGACATATTTATTTCCTTTCATTTTGTTGTTTTTTACGTTTAATGAACAAAGCAAGTCCTACAATTACAATGATAAGCGGCATAAGGACGATATTTAAAACTCTTATCAAAGTTGCATTGTTAAAATTTGCGCCGCCCATCATATTAAATTGCTGAAGCGAGCGGTCAATCATATTTCGCGAACGCACGGTTATCAGGTCGTCGTCCAAGGTAAGCCAATCTACCAAATTCATAAGCAAGGGCAAATTTTGTGGTGTTCCTACTTCGGCACTTAAAAAATCGGCATTTCCGATAATTATCGCCGTGCCTCTTGTGGTGTAGAGAAGCAATTCTCGTTCATCTAAAGGTTGTATAAATGTAGTGTCGCTGAAAACTGAGTTTATCCTCCCCGACAAGCGAATTGCCATAGGATAGCGCATAAGTGTGCCGTCTTGCATTGCTCTTTCAAAGAAGAACTCCCAGTTTTGATTAGGGGCAATTCTCAGCGGCGGCATATTTTCGTTTAGCGGCGCTGCTCGCAATACCGAATATTGCGACGACATAATTAAAGTGTCGGCTATTGTTGCGCTATCCAAATTTGGCGACACCATAACAGGCGACGCCCACGGGAAAATTATCGACCTCATTGCAGCAAGCGGCGCTACGTTTCTGTTAAATCCGTCTTCGTTTACGCGCACCCAAAACGGGTATTCAGTGGGAACGTTTCGCACTCCGCCGCCTACTTGTGTGGGAACAAGGATAGTTCCTGCCGAAGCGTCTTGTATAAGTTTCGGTTCTACAACAACTCCCCACGCTTCAAGCATATTGTATAAAAGAGTGTTGCTTAAGCTTACGTTTTCGTCTCTCTGCAAATTTACTGCAAATCTTTGTGCTAAAACAATGACGTTTCCTCCGCGCATCAGAAACTGGTCTATTGCGTAAATTTTCTGCGGATGGACGAAATAACTTGCCTCGTTTTCGCCGGGGACTATTATTGTTGAGATATGGTCTCCGATGTTTTCAACTTGGGTGAGGTCTATATATTCTACGTTGTAAAGTTGTTCGAGCGCGTGAATAAGCGCTCTGAAACGCCTGTGTGTGATGTCTTCGGGGATTTCCATCGCATACCATTGTGCAATTTCGGGCGGTACATACATTGCAGTGTCGGTTTTAATAATTCCCACGGTCGGAAGTTCCCGTTTGGTTAGCCTGATTATGCGCTGAACTATCTCAAACTCGATATTGTCGGTTGTCTGGACAAAAGGAATGCTCTCTGACTTTGCACCGTATCGAAGCGCAATTCCCATATATCCTTGCACCATTTCCCGTCTGTCTCTTTGGATTGTTTGGACTTCTACCGCAGGAATGCGCAAAGCAAACGCTTCTTCTCTGTCGCGCGTGTTTCTGTCGGGCTTTCTATGAACAACTCTGATGTTTCTTCCTGCAACACTTCTGAATTCGTCTGTCAGGTCAATGATCTCGCTTTGTACTTGTCTTAAATTTTGCGGTAAATTGTCCGAAAAATAAAGTTCTATCGTCAAAACGTCCTGCAAACCTCTAAGGCGATTTCTTGTCGTTTCGGAAATAGAGAAAATCTTATTTTCGGTTAGGTCGGTGCGCACAAAAAAATTACTTGATACAATATTGGCGGCAATTACGTATCCTAGCGCAATTAAGGAGGATACAATCGTTATAAATTTCAAACTTTTTCTTTTTTTCTTCATTTTTTACTCCCACTTTCTGCTTTGAAGCGATTGAACGTTAAGATACAGGAAAAACGCTATTACGCTGACATAATAAATGATGTCGCGGCTATCAATTACTCCTCTGCCGATACTTTCAAAACGTCCCGAAAGTCCGATGAAAGAAAAGATTTGCGCCAATTCGCTCGGCACAAAACTAAGCACAATCGGATGTCCTATCATCAGAAGCGTCAAAATTACAACAATTGAGCCGATAAGCGCGACAATCTGGTTTTCGGTTAGCGAGGAAATCCACATTCCTATAGAAATATATGCCGCGCCAAGCAATATTGCTCCGAAATATCCGCCGATAATTACGCCGACATCGGGATTTCCTATTACCGCTATGGTGATGGGAACGGTAAGCGAGCACGCGAGAGTAATTGCCAAGAAAGCAATCGCCGCAAAAAATTTTCCCGCCACAATTTGCGTATCTTTGAGCGGTAAAGTAAGCAAAAGCTCGAATGTTTTATTTCTTTTTTCTTCCGCCCAAGTTCGCATTGTTATTGCAGGTACGAAAATCAGGAAAATATAAGGCAAAAACTCAAAATAACTTCTCATTTCCGCCTGATTGTTTAGAAAGAACGTCTGAAAAAACAGGAAATTTGTCAAAAGCAGATAGACAATCATAAAAATATATGCAATCGGCGAAATGAAATAGGTTTTCAGTTCTTTTGCGAAAATTGTAAAAATTCCGTTCATTTTGCCTCCTTTGCGTTGTTCGCTTCTGTTTCTGCTGAAGGGCGCATGCAATACGCCCCTACGGTATCGGTGTCTTTTTTAGTTAATTTTGCGAACACATCCTCTAACGAATAATTTACGCTGATTTTTTCTATTTCGACTATTTCTCGTATTTTTGCTTCGATTTCGGCGTTGAAATTTTTTAGCGTAATTTGATACGAGGTATTTTCTTCGCGCGATTTTTCTATAACTTCGTCGGGAGTTCCGACTGCTGCGGTTTCGCCGTTGTTTATTATAAGAATTCTGTTGCAGGTCGCGGCAACTTCGGGCAAAATGTGCGAGCAGTAAACCACTGCTTTTTCTTTGCCGATTTCTTTTATGAGTTGGCGAATTTCAATGATTTGGTTAGGGTCAAGTCCGCTCATCGGCTCGTCTAAAATCAAGAGTTCCGGCTCGTGTATCATTGCCTGTGCAAGCCCTGTTCTTTGGCGATAACCTTTCGACAAATATCCGATAGGTCTTTTTCGCATTTCTTCGAGTCCGCAGACTTCTATCATTTTATTTACTTGTTTTTTCAGTTTTTCGCTCGAAAGTCCGCGCAGTTTTCCTATAAATTCCAAGTATTCGCAAACGAACATATCTGTGTAAAGCGGGGTTGTTTCGGGCAGGTAGCCGATTTTCTTTCGCGCTTGTAAATCATTTAGTGTTATGTCCATTCCCGCGACTTTTACGCTACCTTCGGACATCGGCAGAAATCCTGTGATTATTTTCATTGTGGTGGTTTTTCCTGCACCGTTTGGTCCTAAGAAACCGAACACTTCACCTTTCTTAACGGAGAAACTCAAGTCTTTTACCGCGGCGACTTTTCCGTAATTTTTGTATAAATTGCTCACTTCAAGCATAATTTCTTTCAACAAAACCTCCTAATTTTCGGTTGTTTGTAAGAGAAAATAGTTTTTGTGCACAAGAAAAATCAAATCCATACGTGCAATTTAGTATTTTACGGAAAAATAAGTTGTTTTACGAGAAATAATTAAGGATAAAAAATGCTCGGAATAAAACCGAATGATAAAATTATAAGCAATAGTTTGAGTGAAGGAGTGAATTCACTTGTGCTTGTTTTGTCGAAGATAAATATAAAACTTGATTTGTTGATTGCTGTTTTTGTTGTAATTACTTTGTTTTTTGGGGTAGCAGCTGATGCTGCAATTATGTATTACGTATTTTCTTTTGTACCGATAGCTCTTGTCTTTTATGCAATTTGCTTTATTCTTAACCACAAAATTACGGCAATGTTTTATTTTGTGGCACTTTTTGTAGGGATGGTAAATTTTAGTCCAGCGAACTTAGTCAATATTATGTTGGCTGATTTATTGTTTCCAGGATTAGTTCTGTCTTTGCTTTTTTCAAACAAATTAACTAAAGAAGATATTTGTTCTCCGATTTTCATTTCACTTTCAGTGCTTTGCGGATTTGCAATACTCAGCGCTTTGTTTGGTATTTTCTTTACGCCAAACTATTTTCCCGAACTCTTAAACACAAATTATACAATTGCTTTTCACATTTATCGTTTTTTGCAATTGCCGGTGGTTTATTTGTTTGTAATCAATTCAATGAAAGTAAGCAATTCCGTAGAAAAAATCATAATATATTCAGTTTTATTTCAAATGTTTCTTGTGTTTTTGCAGTTGTTTGTATTTCAAACAAATTCTGATGGTCGAATGCGTGCGACCGGAACTTTGTTTGAAAATCACATGGTTATCGGATTGTATATAATGACATTTATTCCGTTGCTTATAGTATGTTTAAGAAATAAAAAAGATTTCCGAGCTAAAGTTTTTTGGTTAACTCTTGCTGTCTATTCGGTATATATAATTATTGCGGCATCTGCACGCAGTGTGTTATTGGGTTTAACAGCTGCGGTTGCAGCATTGGTTTTTTTTAATCTTCGTTTTAACAAGAAGGCAATAGGAATAGTTGTATCTTCTGTAATTATAGCGTTTTTTGTTTTTCGATTTATGCCGGTACAAGAAACGATAGACAGAACGTTTAGTGGTGGCAATGCTAATGTGCGGTCGTTAGATGTAAGCTCTTATTCTCGTCTTTTTATATGGCGTGGTTCGTTAACCGTTTTTGAAAATAGTTCATTGTTTCATAAAATTACAGGTAAAGGTCCGGGAACTTTTGCCGGATTGGATTTGATTATTATGCAACTTGACGGCAGAAGGCAAGCAACGGCGGCACACAATAACTTTTTACACACGTTGATAGAAATCGGAATTATTGGCACAATTCTTTTTTTAGCCCATTTTGTAATTATAATTTTCTATTTTTTGAAAAAGAAAAACTTTACGGCACTTGTTTTTGCTTGTGTAACGATAGGGCTTTTAGTTTCAGGTTTCACGCAGGAATCTTTTTGGGTAAATGGAGGGAATCATTATTGGATGTATTATATAACAATATTGGCTATTTTTGTTTCAATGTTTGAAAGTAAAAGAAAGGAGAATTATGTGTTTGGCGAAAGATAACTGCCAAGTAATCCACATCAGTATATCAGATAATTGTGGTGGTAGTTCTTTGGCGGGATTACGCTTGCATTCGGCAATGTTAAGTGCCGGAATTGATTCAAAATATTTGGTTTATGATAAATTAATCGCAGATAGAAACGATATTATACAAATCACAAAAAACCGATTTGTTAAATATTTCAGGGCAATCATAAAAAGAATATTTGAACGTGCAATATATCTTGTTTCAGGAAAACTTAATAATCAAAGAGGTTGTTTCTATTTTTGTTGCGGATACGATGATATACTAAAACACGATGATTTGAAAAAATGTGATGTGATTTATTTTCACGGTGTTTTGGATGAATGCATAAATTATAAATCTCTGAGAAAAATATTGGCTTTAAATAAAAAAACTTATTGGTTTTTACACGATTGCTTTTCTTTCACAGGAGGGTGCGCACATCCGTTTGAATGCGAAAAATATACAAGTGAATGCCGAAATTGTCCGTATTGGGGCGGTTTTTCGCTTTTTGACTGTGCCCAAAATGAGTATAGGCAAAAGTACAAAATTATCGGCAGGGTGAATAATTTGGCATTTATCGCTCCAAGTTCTTGGATGCTGGGCGTCGCAAAAAAATCCGCTATCGTCAAAAATAAAGCAGTTCACCATATTCCCAATATGGTAAATCCTCGAAATTTCAAGATAATTGATAAAACAGTTGCCCGTTCATTATTTTCGATTGACAGTGCAAAAAAAATCATTGGTTTTGGGGCGGCAAGTGCGACCACAAATCCCTATAAGGGCTGGGAATATATGAAAAACGCGCTTAACATTTTAGCAAAAAAAAGCAATTCGCCTCAAGATATTGAGATTTTAATTTTTGGATGTAATTACCAAAAGGAGATAGCTGATTCTTTGCCGTTCAAAACGCATTTTCTGGGTTTTCTGCAAGACGAATATTCTGCGGCAATGGCGTATAATGCTATGGATGTGTTTGTGGTTTCGTCATTGGCTGAAAATTTTCCGCAAACAATAATTGAAAGTTTGGCGTGCAATGCTCCCGTAGTTGCTTTTGATGTTGGCGGAATACCCAATATAGTAAATGGGAAAACAGGGTATTTGGCAAAATACAAAGACTGCGACGATTTAGCGCACGGAATAAATCTTATATTGTCTGAAAAAGAAAAACTTAATGTTCGGCAATACGTTGAAAAATATTTTCCCGAACCAATTTTGCAGAAACATTTTGAGATTTGGAAAACCACCTAATATTGACTTCGATATTTTTTGTTATCTTCACAATTTGCTCGTTTGTAGTTCTGTCTCCGTATGGCTTATCGCGTTTGCCATTTAAATTGCTTTTTTCAGGGCGCGTGCCGTAAATAGACAAAATCTTTTTCATCGTATTTCCACGTCTTTTTTATCGCAGTCAATTAGTATTTTTGCGACAAACTCTTTAAGTCGGAATTTTATAATTACCCTAAAAAGTAATGATGAAAAAACATTATCACCCCAAAAACCAAAAAATTTATTCCGAAAAAGCAACTCCCTTTTGTGTGCATCTGTTATCCACGAAACTGAATTTTTTTCATCTCCAAGCCAATAATGATGCATAGACACTGTTTTTGGAACTATTTTGGTGACTAATGTTTGCGGATTTTGTGGGGCAAAATATTGAGGTGGATAAATTGTAAAACCTGCGATTTTTTGTAAGCCTTTTTTCTTTGTATCAAACCCTTTTTCGGTCAATATCTCAGTAATGCGAAGAACAACGGTTTTAAGATTTATTCCGCTATCGGATAAAAAATGGTCATTTCTGTAGTGTTCTAAAATTTCATTCACAACTTCAAGTCCTGCATTGCATCCCATCCCAAGCCCTGCAGCAATGATGCCGCGTGATTCTGTTCCCATAAATCCAGTATCATTTAATATTTCACCAAACGGTTTAATCACTTCTACATCTACATCAAAATAAATTCCGCCGAATTCGTATAATACATCAAATCTCGCATAATCGCTTACAAATGCGTATTTTTTGGCATTATATGCCTCTGAGGTATAGGGTATCTTATGAACGTCGTAATTGTTTTCATTCCACTCTATTATTTTATAGTCGGGAAAATATTTTTTCCAAGTTTCAATGTATTTTACGGCGTAATTAGGCAACGGATTGCCACCAAACCAACAGTAATGAATTATTTTGGGTATTGACATTTCAAAGAATTCCGCCTATATCTTTCAAATCAAACAAATATTCGGTTTTATCTGTTTCGTAATTCGATGGAATGCCAATAAATCCATTATGTATTTTACTTATTGGGTGGGGTAAATTAAACGGCTCTATTAGGAGGTTAATCGGTCTGAAATCACCGTTATTAATGTCCCAGTTTTGGGAAGTTAGTGGATAAGATGTCGCCAATAAATATTTTGCGCCGCTTTTTTTGAAATTACGTAGTGCTTTAAGCACGTTCTCATTCGACAAATGGCACAAGCAATCTCGGCAAAGTATCATATCTACTTTGGGCAAATCGTCTTCTGTTATGTCTAAAACTTTAAACGAAATGCTTTCATTGCCATATAATTCGTTGTTGTTTTCAACTATTTTTTCGACGATGTCGCCGCCGATGTAAGTTATTCCGTCTTTGTTTATGGTTTTCATCCAATTAAAATCGCCGCATGGAACATCTAAAAAAGATTTTATTCCATATTTTTTCCATAATAGTGGGAGTTTTTTACGTATATTTTTAGTTGCAACCAATTCTGAGCCGGGACCCGAACGTGACTCGTTTGAACCCCAAAAGTTTTCCTCGTATATATTGGCAAAATTTTCTTTGAAATTTAACTCGTTTCCGTTTTTATGTTCTTGGTTTGCAATCACTAAGCGTTCCAACGTTATTTTTTTTGCATAAAGGCAGTAAATCCCGTACGGCGTGAACAATTTAAATACCCAATTGAGCATCTTGAATATTTTTATCTTAAAGCCCCCTAAAATTCTTCTTACGGCAGACATATAATTTCTCCTTAAATTCCAAATAACTTCCCATAAAATACTATTTGCCGTATAGCTAAAACAAAATTAAAAACTTTCGTTTCAAAAAAGCAAAAATTTTAACTCGCTCATTTTTTGTTAATCCTATGAATACGACAAGAATAACAGTCCATAACATGCTTGCCGCTATTGTGATAAATGAGCGGAGAGTCGACTCCGCAAACAGTTTGTCGGTAAAATAAAAAGGTAAAAACGCTACTACGGAAACCCTCAAGATAGGAACAAGTGCTCTTTTGGCAAAAGATTTTATCGGAAACCCGTATAGTTTTTTTGACGCGAACAAAAATACCGGCTGATATAATATTAATATCACTGCAAGATTAACGCCTAAAACGTAATGCGGCGGATAACCTATTACGCAAGCCAAATAGGAAAGCATCAGAATAAGTCCGTTGAATATATAGCTCAAACAATATATTAACTTAACTTTTCCGGAAGCATGAACTACCGACCAACAGGTCGAAGATATGCTCAATACCAAGACGTGAATAATCATGAGTTTGGTAAATATTGCCGTATGTTCGGGAACGTTTCCGAGCCAGAGTTTTAGTATAAATTCCGTTTCCGCTAAAACCGGAAGAGAAAAGACAAAAAGCAGGAAATAATACATTCGAGTTCCGCGCTCAACCAATGTCCAAGTCGCTTCCGTATTGTTTGCGGCATACGACATTGTTATTTGCGGAGTTAAGGTTTGCCTGAAATTGTTTCCGAATGACAATAAAGCGACACTAATAGAATTGGCTAATCCTCTTGCAGCATTTATTGCCGGACCAAAAAAGATATTCATCATAATATTTACCCCTTCAATTACTAATATAGCAGAAATATTTCCTCCGAATACGTATCCGCCGAATTTTCCTAAATCTTTTATCAGCGACTTGTCATAAACAAACGAAAATCTTGCTTCTTGGTAGTTTTTTCGACAGTAAATAAAATAAAAAAGCCATACCGAACAAGTAACCGCAAAACCGAACAGTGCAAAAAGTATAAGTTTATCCGCATTTATAATCACCAACAAATAAACCGTAAGAAGTCGTGCCGCCACATCAAAAATTCCCATATATCCGTATATGTGCATATCTTCGTGAGAAACTATAAGAGCCATAAGCGGGGCATTCAGCAACGACATCACAAAACTCAGAACGGCAAATTGATAAACCCAGTTAGCAGCAAGCATCCTTTCTTCGGGGATTACAAGCATGTTATTCAAAAACCATACCCCCGCAGTTTGTGCAAGAATAAGGACTATAACGGCGGCTCCTATGTGTAAAATCATACTTGTAGAAAATATTTTTTTCAACACGCTCAGCTCTCCGCTTTTTCCTAATTCTACCGAAATAAATCTTTGCGTTATGTTCATTAGCGTACCGCTCATAAATCCGAAAGTTGCCACGACTCCGGCTACAACATTATTTATTCCGAAATCGGTAACTCCGAGCGTTTGTAAGACGATTCTTGAGGTGAACAATGCGACAAACATCGTTATTATTTGACGAAAATACAAAGCAAGAGTATTTTTCAATATTTTTTTGTTATTTATCGAATTTGAAAACAAATTATTTAACCTTATATAATACTTGTTTTTTTGTGTTTTTTTAAACGATAAAATTCATTTTTTTTTATTTTAAAACGCGCAATATTTTTACAATTAAGTTCAAGTACGCTTTTTAAGCATTCCGGCAAAACTTCTGCACTGCTCCGGTTTACAATAAGAACTGATACAAGATTATTATTATTTACTATCAACGAATACCTCCCGCATTTCTTAACAAATCTTTGGCTACGCTTAAAAAGCCGTTTGTAAATTTATGATAATTTCCGCAAAGCATATTAGAAAAAATCTTTGAACTACGTATTAACCTGTTAGGTATAAGATTTTCGCGGAATGAATAAAATTTAATTTTATCAATAAAAATTTTGCGTTGCTCGTCTGTTAGGTGAAATCTTTTATTGAGCTCTTTAATTGTGATTTCTGCCTTGTTTATTACTATATTATGGTCGCATAAATTATTAATGTTAATTTTTTTTATAAGTTTTTTGTTATTAGTGTCAATTTCTAATCCTAATTGTTGTGATGGATGTATGCGATAGTTTATTGTAATTACATTACTGAAAAACAAACTTTTGTTTAACACTGCTATTGTAGCTAACCAATGGTCGTGCACTAAATCGACAGGAAAAGGTCGCGTTTTTTCGAAAAAAGACTTTTTCACTGCCGATGCGGCGCCTGTAACAACATTTTCTCCGGCAAAGCATCTTAATCCTTTTCCATTTTTCAGCAATTTTTGTTTTTTTTCATTGAAACGGAAGCAAGACCACAACAATTCGTTCAACGGCTTTCCTGTTTCGTCTATTGTCATAGCGTTTGTAAAAGCCATTTCGCAATTCGGATTACTTAAAAACATTTCTTCCAGTATTTTAACTTTATCCGTTAGCCAAACATCGTCTTGGTCGCATAAAATTATAATATCGCCTTCGCAGAGAGCCATGCATTTTTCAAAATTTTTTGTACTACCTAAATTTTTTTCATTAATAATAACTTTTACGGGAAACGGCGCAGTATTGTAAAATCCATTAAGGATATTTACGGTATTGTCGTTAGAACCGTCATCACAAACTATAAGTTCATCAACTTGCCGCGATTGTTTAGTTATGCTGTCAAGTTGTTTTTGCAAAAACTTTTCGCCGTTATATGTCGTCATAGCGACAGATATTTTACTCATAGATAGATTGTTTCCTTAAATGACTTTATTTTTTAATCATAAAAATAGTTTTTTTATAAGTGAGAATGCAAATTTTTTGTATATAATGCGTACAATTTATTATTTTAGTATTAAATTAAACAAGAAGGTGATATTGATGAGAATATTAAGGCAACTTATAGGTGCTATAAGAAAAATAGTTGAATTTTGGACGCCATCGGGAATAGCAGATAGAAAATATAAATGGCAAGGAGCGGGATTTGCAGGGGATGGTAGTGAAAGCGAAGGTGCAAAATCAGCCAAACGTTATTTTCTTGGCTTAAATATTGATGAGCAAGAGCCCGAATTACGAAATATAATAGAATATTTCAAAAATGATGATAATCCAATTACAATGTTTCCCGGTAATTTTACAAAAAAATATCGTATAGATTACGACAAGGCGTGTAAAATGAATTATGTATTTTATGAAAATAAAAAAATGTTTTTTCCAAAGGGATGGAGCACTGCAAGTATTCGTAGATATTATGATGAATTACGTATGGAACAGGACCAAGATTCACCACATAGATATGAACAAAGGATTTTATTGTAAAAAATGGCGATGTTATTGCCGACATTGGCGCAGCAGAAGGGATTTGGGCGCTAAAATATGTAGAAATAGCGAAAAAAATTTACCTGTTTGAGTCTAATCCCGCTTGGATAAAGGCATTGCAAAAAACATTTGAACCTTGGAAAGAAAAAGTTGTGATAGTTAATAAATACATATCGGATGTAAACGATAACACAAATATAACTCTGGATTGTTTTTTTGAAAATAAAATTATAAATTTTGTAAAGGCGGATATCGAAGGCGCAGAAGTGAAATTGGTAAACGGCGGTCAAAAAATACTCGCAAGTCAAAAAGATATAAAATTGCTTTTGGCAACATATCATCTGAAAAATGCTGCGGAAGAATTAAAAGAACGTTTGGAAAAATTAGAATTTACAACGGAATACTCCAAAGGATATATGATTGTTTGGTGGCAAAATGTAGAGAAAGAGACTGCTAATCCATATATAAGACGTGGAGTTATAAGAGCAAAAAAAGTTTAGAAAAAAGCAACAATGAAAAGTTTCATTTTCTTGTTCTTTTTCCCGACAATTCTTCATAAAAGCGCTTCCATTCTTCGCCGAAACTTACATTGTCGGGATATATTCCCAAGTCGTGAAGATGTTCAAATTCAAAGCCGTCGCTCATAATCTTCACAAGAAGTGAACCACCGGTGATGCCTCCCGTAAAGCATGCACATTTTGAAAGAATGAACATTGACGCAAGATATGAAAATGCGATTTCTTTGCGTTCTTTTGGGACAGATAAATCAGACAAAAAAGTTTGCCCTTCAATATCTTTTTGGCAAAATCTTTTTTGCGGTATAGATAAAAGAACATCCCCAAATTTCTCAAAAAACAAATCGTAAATCTCGTTATCTTCAGTTGACAAAAAAATATGACTGCAACCGTATTTCTTCATTATAATTTCCGCTTCCTCAATAATATCTTGCGCGTTTGGTTGAATTGGATGATTAGCCGGTTTCTGCTTTGAAAAATCTGTGCCTCTGCACATTATTCCCAAGACTTTTTTGTCGCCTATAATACTGTTTTGCAAATTTTGTATTTTCATTAGCGTGTTATCATTGAATTTTATGTGTTTTTTATATATGGATTGTAAATTTTTTATATATGTTTCATTTTTATAGTCCCAGTATTTGAGTTGGTATTTGTAATTTGGGAACGAGCTTTTTCTGCTTTTAATAATATTCTTACAATTTGTAATAGCCGACAGTTCGTATTCTGTCGGTTGTATAAACCAATATTCCCACAAGTTTTCCTTGTCTATATTTTCAGGAGAAATGTATTGGCTACTGAAATTTTGTAAATCGACAAGCGGAATATAATTTTTATCTTTTGCATACCTGATGTGTTCTATAACATGAATAATTATCCAAGCAATTCCGGTCCAACCTGCGTTAAATCCGATTATATAAAATTTAGAATTGGGATTTTCATTTCCGTATTTGGTTTTTATTTCTCGGTGTTTAACGGCATAAATAATATCTTCGCAGTTTCTTAAAATTGCTCTGAAAAAAATGTTCGGTTTTTTTATGTATTTTACACATTTTTGCAATATTTTAGAGATGTTTTTTTTTGTTGCCATAGTTTGATTTTCTTTATTCGGTAATTAATTTTTTTACAGCGTCAAAAGCCTGATTTTTATTTCTGTTCTTGAACACATTTTTCAATTTTGAAATATTATTTGCAAAGACTCTGTACATGTAATAAAAAGAGAGCTTTGGCACCCAACCACCCTTACATAAATGAACTGCATACGTTTCTTTTGTAGCAACGTTCGGGTCATTAGGAAAATATTTCGCAGGAAACACAACCATGTTTTTTCCGAAATACTGAACTTGCGGCGTATCATATTTGAAACCGTATTTTTGGGCGATTGAAGAACAAATGTCTGGTCCTATTCCTATTGAAAATTTGTCTCTTAATGTTCCGTCCGGAAGTTTGAAACTATGTTCTTCATACCATTTCAAACAGTCTCCGATAAATTCATTTTTTGCTTTTGCGCCCATGACTGCTATTTGAAATCCGTAAGTATTTGAACTTATTTTAGTTTCTGTTTCCTCTGATAATTCGTTGAATGTTTGGCATACGGTTTCGCTTTGTCTTCGTTTTTTTTTGTTTTCCAGCGAAGTGAAAAAATCATAGTTTAGAAACGCATCAAACCTTTTTCCCACCAAAACATCTGTATCCAAATAAATTCCTCCTTCATTATACAGAGCGTAAAGACGAATATAATCTGACGCAAAAGCATATTTTTTCGCTTCGTATGCCTCTTTTACCCAAGCAACGGAATTTACATCGAATCTATTCTTATCCCACAAGACAAATTCGTAATCCGGCATTATGTCAGTCCATGTTTGCATACACTTTTTTATGTCGTCGGGATATTCTTCACCACTTAACCAGCAGTAATGAATTTTTTTCGGTATCATTTTTCCTCCTTGCATTCTTGCCAAACAGGGCTGTTTTGGACAAATTCATACTCGTCTTTTATTACAGGTGGACGCTTAACTAATTTTCTAACCAAAGTGTTGTTCGTGATAAGTTTGCCCCAAAAAGATTTGCTGCGCCAACCTCCAACAGCACAATGAATTGCGAAAGAATTTTTTGTAAATCCCCATACATTCGATGCTAAAATTGAAGATGGGAAAATTATCATTCCGTGCGCCAAGTTCTGCTCCTCGTTTTTGTAGCGAAAACCATACTTTTGCGCAATAGTTGCACAAATATCGGGGGATATTATTTTATCGGCAAAAGAGCCGTCGGGAAGAATAAAATGTCTGTCTTTATAAAAATTCAAGCAGTCTTTCAGAAATGGGTGCCCTGCAACCGAGCCGAAAATTGCAGATTGCAACGCATACCCCGAAATTCTTTGCATTACAGTTCCGTCATCATAAAGGTCAATAAAATTTTTGTTGCCTATGTAGGGAAAGAATTCTATGGCGGAAAAAAAGTCGTGCTCAAGAAAACCGTCGAAAGATTTTTTTACAATAACATCTGTGTCCAAATAAATTCCACCTTCAGTATAAAGCGCGTGCAGGCGAATGTAATCGGAGGCAAACGCCCATTTTTTTACGTTAACCGCTTCTTTTACAAAATCAGCAGAATTTATGTCAAATCTGTCCATATCCCACAAGATAAATTCGTAATCGGGCATTATATCTTTCCACGTCTGCATACATTTTTTTACTTTGTCGGGAAATTCTTCGCCGCTTAACCAGCAGTAATGAATTTTTTTAGGTATCATTGTTAATTACCTTCCATTGAAAAAATAAGTTTTCGTAATTCAGTTTTCTACTTCTTTTTTAATTCTTTTATAGAGGTGTCGGAACAAAATTTCGTCGTACTTTCTCTTTCCTAATATATATACTAGCAATAAATTCTTGTATCTGTTTATTGTTTTTCGTCCGCCATTGCACCAAGAGCCAACCGAATGATGTATGCAATATGTATCAGAGTTAACATTTATGCGGTTTTTATATGGATCTCTTGGTGAAAAATATTGATACGGATATAAATCAAGGTCATCAAAATGTTGTATCGACGATGTATCCCTTATTTCTTGCTTATAAAGTTTTTGCAAATTTGCTTTCATCATAATAGGAACAGCCAAATTTCTTATATTTCCATTTTCATCATAAAAAGATTTACCATTGTAATATTCCAAGCATTTTTTTATCCAGTTGACGCCTGCTTCTGTGCCGATTACTGCGGCTTCCGGTGTTGAAATATACTCAAATCCCATAAAACTTTTGTTGCTTAAAAGCGGATCAAACGTTTTTAATACTTCGACATCTGTGTCCAAATATATTCCACCGTAATTGTATAAGGCATAAAATCTTATATAATCGGCAGCAAAAGCGTATTTCTTTGCATCGTACGCCTCTTTTACCCAACGAACGGAATTTACATCAAATTTACTCTTATCCCACAGTATAAATTCATAATCAGGCATTTTTTCTTTCCAAGTTGCCATACATTTTTGCAACATTTCGGGAATTTCATCGCCGCTTAACCAGCAATAGTGAATTTTCTTTGGTATCATTTCGATATTTCCTTCCTTCTGCAATGAAAATACTAAATGCCACTCGTCAAATGTGTGAATATGAAAACTATTTTTTTTTCTAAATATCGAAAATACTATATTAAGCAAATCTCTCGTAAGCAAGTATCTAAAATATGTTTTTTAGTTCACAAGCAATATACAACCTTTTTTCGTATTTCGCTTGTTTTCTTTTCAACACACCATTTCCACCCACGGCAAAACGTATTTTTACACATAATTATGAAAGGGAAGACAGTATGCGTAAATTTAATACAACAGGACTTTGCGTGCCTAATTTACATTATATGGCAGATGTCAGTGAGAAAATTGAGCAAATTTCACAATTGGTCGAAAACGGAGGATATTTTTCCATAAATCGCGGCAGACAATACGGAAAAACGACAACGCTTAGGTTGCTCGCAAAACATCTTTCTTCAAAATATACTGTAATCTCTTTAAGTTTTGAAGTTACAAGCGATATAATGTTTGAGTCGGAAACAGGTTTTTGTCAAGGATTTCTTGAAAAATGCGCATACTATTTTACTGAAAGAAAATTGCCGGGAGCAGATGACTGGAAGGATGATTCGGTTGTTACATTTAAATCTCTCGACATCTTTTTGAGTAAAGTTTGCAAAGAAAAAAACTTCGTTCTAATGATAGACGAAGTAGATAAATCGTCAAATAATCTTCTGTTTTTAAAGTTTCTCGGAGTGCTACGAGATAAACACCTTAAAAGAGCGGATAAAGTTGGTGCGACATTTCAATCTGTAATTTTGGCAGGTGTTTACGACATCAAAAACCTGAAAGTAAAGATGGTATCAGCCGGAATACACGAATTAAAAGATGGTGAAAAACGCCTAAACTCGCCTTGGAATATAGCCATAAACTTTACTGTTGATATGTCGTTGAATGTCAAAGAAATAGCGTCAATGCTTACCGAATATGAAAACGACTATAAAACAGGAATGAATATCGAAGAAATTGCACAAGAAATTCGCAAATATACAAGTGGCTATCCTTATCTTGTTTCGCGAATTTGTCAATGCTTAGAAGTAAGTAAAAGCTGGACAGTTGCAGGCGTTCAAGAAGCAGTAAAAATAATTCTTCAAGAAAAAAGCACATTAATTGACGATTTGGGTAAAAATATTGACAGCAACAAAGAACTTGCCGATTTGCTATACGACATAGCAATAAACGGGAATTCTTATGTTTACAATACTGCAGAACCAGCGATGGATTTAGGCATAACATTTGGCTTTTTGCGCAATAAAAATGGACAAGCAGTAATAGATAATTTGATTTTTGAGACTGTTATTTGTTCTTATTTTTCAATAAAAAAACAATTGAAAGGTATTAGCATAAATCGGGTGCTTCCGGAAGATATAATCGAAAACAGCAAGTTTGATATGGAGCTTTGTGTCCAAAAATTTACGGAGCATTACTACGAACTTTTCAAAGAAAGCGGCAAGAACTTCTTAGAAGACGAATGTCGAATGTTATTTTTGACATATATGAAACCCTTGATTAACGGAAAAGGGTTCTATCATATAGAAAGCGAAACTCGTAATGCTCGACGAATGGACGTTGTTGTCGATTATTTTACCGATCAATTTATTGTGGAACTCAAACTCTGGTATGGCGAAGCGGCACACGAAAAAGCATACGACCAACTTTGCGACTATTTAGAAAGCAAAAACAATAATCTGGGCTTTTTACTTACTTTCGATTTTCGCAATAATGAAAATATCGGGAAACCACAATTCAAGTGGGTAGAGTATAAAGGTAAAAAGATTTTTGATTGCATGGTTGGGTATTGAGAATGGTTATAAAAGAACAGAAAAAAGACCATTTACTATTTGGAAATTAGTATTTTACCGCGCAGAATAGCGTTGAAAAAAGGAGCAAAGTGAGCAAAAATATAATAAGAAAAATTCCCGCAATTCTGATAATGATAGTCATTTTCACTCTTTCCTCTTTGCACGGAGACAACGAGTTTTTGAATGCTTTTGAACTTAACGACAAATTAAAACACATTATTGCCTATTTCACTTTGGGAACATTTCTTTGTTTATGGATACCTCGTGAAAAATGGCTTGCAAAACCTCTTTTTTGGGGGGCGTTGGTTGTTATTACAGGTACGGTTTTCGGAATTTTAGACGAATTTCATCAATCTTTTGTTCCGGGGCGTTCGGGGAATGACATCGGGGATATAATAGCAAATTTTATCGGTAGCCTTATTTCGCCTTTTGTGTATTTTGCGGTAATTTATTATCAACGGCGGCGTCATACCGAACATCCTCCAGAACCAACCCCTTAGCAGGTGCGGTTGTTCCTGCAAATTTTCTGTTTTTTTGCGCCAATATTTCGCTCATTGTAATATTTAATTTCCCGCGTGAAATATCAACAAGCGTTCCGACAATAGAGCGTACCATATTGTAAAGAAAGCGATTTGCGGCGATTTTTATGTAGAAAGAATATTCGTCGATTTTTACAATTTCGGCTGAATTTACAGTGCAACGAAAATGGTCGAGTTGATTATTCGACGAGCAAAATGACTCAAATGAATGTGTGCCGATAATGCTTTTCAGTTCGCTTTCCATTTTTTGCAAGTCCATTTTGTAGCCGAAAAATACCGAATTATTAAATGAAAGCGGATTTTTTTTCAGCGATATGTGATAATGATAAATTCGCTCAGTTGCCGAAAATCTTGCGTGAAAATCGTCTGCAACTTTCTGCATATCAAAAACTGCGATAGTTGGCGGTAAAACACTGTTTATTTTGTATGCGAATTTGTCGAAATTTGTAATTTGTAGGGGCGGGGTTTGCCCGCCCAAATGCGTAAATGCGGCATAAATATCAGGGCGGACAGAAGGGCGGGCAGACCCCGCCCCTACGGTGTTATCGTCTATGTTAAAGTGAAAACCTTGATTTTTTGCGTGAACGCCTGCGTCTGTTCTTCCTGCGCCGACAATTTCGACTTTTTGTCCGACAATCTGCGAAATTGCTCTTTGCAATTCCTCTTGAACAGATATTGCGTGCGGCTGAATTTGCCAACCTGCAAAGTTTGTGCCGTCATATTCTGCTCGTGCGAAAATCCGCATTCTATTTTCCGGTTCTGACGATTTGGCGACACATTTCTTTTATTGTTTCTTTGTGTACGTCTGACTTTATTTCGCCGTTTTTTATTTCGCGGTCATATTGTGCGAGCATTTTTATTATTTCAAACAGGTCTTTTTTTGTGTAGAAACTTGCTTGCTCTAGCAATTTTGGCTTTATTACTTGAGGAAACACCGATTTTTGTTGTGCTTCTTTAAGTATTCCGCAGGCGACGGCAATATCGAATGCTGCTTGATTTTTTGCTTTGTAGTCGTGCATCTTAAAATAAGCATTTGCTTTTTCGCGATTTTCGTCGGCAAAGAGGCGAATTTTAAGCAAAACCCAAAATTTTCGATATAATTCCGACAGAAAAGGTATTGCAAACCCGCCGTCTTTTCCTGCTAAATCGTCGAAAGCCTCTACCGCTTCATCGTTCCATTTGCGTAAGCCTATAAATTGCGCTATTTCTTGCGTTGATACTTGTTTGTTATTACCTGTAAGTTCGTAAATATCATCTTCGGTAATTTCCTTTTTTTGGGGGAGCGTCGCGTCGAATTTGCGCAGTTCACCATCTAAAACTCCTAAGTCTGCACCGCTTAGTTTTACGAGCAATTCGGCGTTTTCTTCGCTAATGTACCTGTCGTAATATTCGCGCACTTTTCCGATTATCCATTTTGGGATTTCATAGTCTTTCATTGTCCAAAATTCTGCAAAACTGCCGCTGTGTTTTTTAGTAAGCCCTTTTAGGCTTTCCATCAATTCGCTTGACGAAAGGCAACCTTTGGGTGTTTTTTCTGCGGCTTCTACATTTAGTTCTGCAAAAACGAAGACCTCTTCTGCGCAAAGTAGCATTGTTTTTTCAAAAGTTTCGTAATGATGCTTGTTTGCGAGGACATTTTTGTTCTCGGCGTGGTTCAAAAATAAAATTTTTGTGTCGCCGAACATCGAAGGGGATGCAATTTTCTGAATAAATTCACCGAACGTTATTTCGCCCGTTCCGTCAAAATATTCGCTTGTGGAATTTGGAAACAATTTCTCGCATTTTTCGACAAACGCTCCCTTTACGTTGCGCATTTCAAACTGATTATTGCCCGCAATTACGGTTATTTTCGGAAGAGATTTACTCAAAATTTTCCCCTTAAAGTGAAAAAACGGTTAAAACGGCGTGTTTTCATAAACATATCTTATCCACTGCGAGAAAAATTCCAGATTTTGTGCGCGCCATTGATTTACGGGATTTTTTAAATCAACATTTTGCGGCGCGACAACGTCCGTTCTGCCTTTTGCAACGTCGCGTTCGTATTCTTTTACCAATCTGTTTGCGTCGTATTCAAAATGACCCAAGTGCATAATAAAGCGCTTGTCGGTCGATTCGAATATTAAATATCCCGCCTCTTTTGAGTGAGCGAGTAAGTTTACAACATTTTTGCGCGCCGCTTCTTCCAAATCTTCATCGGCAATTCCTGCGTGTCGGGAGTTGGGACACCAATAAATGTCGTCCATTTCTCCTGTTATCGGGTGTTTTGTGTCAATGTTTCGCGTTTCAAACACTCCGAAAAGTTTGCGTTCATAATTGATTTTCGGTATTCCCACGAACCCTGCAAGCGCCATTCCGCCCCAGCAAATTCCGAGGGTCGAAGCAATATCGGTGCGCGCATAATTCATAATTTGAGAGAGTTCGTTCCAATATTTTACATCCTGATAGGGGAGATGTTCGACGGGAGCGCCGCTTATTATAAGTCCGTCCAGATGTCTGTGCTTTACGGCTTCCTCAAAACTCACGTAGTGTTTTTCCAAATGCGCGTTATCGGACGACGAATAATGGTGATTGTGAAGCTTAATCCACACGGGTTCAATCTGCAAAATGCTTCTGCCGAGCGGAAACAGGAGGTTAAATTCGTAGTTTTCCGCTTCGGGCATAATGTTCAGAATGCCGATACGAAGCGGTCTTATATCCTGTTTGTGGGCGACGGCTTCAGGGACGCAAAGTATTCGCCTTTGCGCCAATGCTTCGCGCGCGTGGTAATCATTAGGTATTATTATGGTCATATTTTTTTCCTTTGTTTTTGCAGATAAAATACTATTTGCCGAACTCTTTTTCTTTACTAAATTTTCATTTTCCGTCGATTTAAATAAAAACTTGGCTTTTCATATATATAAATATAATATTTTTACCTGTAAAATTGCGAAATTTTTGAAAGGTTAAGCGTGAACATACTGATTTTCAACTGGCGCGACATAAAACACCCGCGGGCGGGTGGCGCGGAAGTTCATTTGCACGGCATTTTTGAGCCGATAGCGGCGGCGGGCAACAATGTTTTTGTTGTTTCGTCAAAATTTGACGGCGGTTTGGCGCGCGAAAACGTAAACGGTTTAGAAATTATTCGCGTAGGAACAGAGGCGACATATCCGCTTTTGGTTTGGAAAAATTTCAGAAAGTGGGAAAAAGAATTCGTCCCCGACGTTATTTACGAGGATTTCAACAAACTGCCGCTTTTTACGCCGATTTTAACAAAAAAACCGCGCTTAATTCAAATGCACCATCTTTGGCTGACTTCAATTTTCCGCGAAGCCTCTGTTCCTGCGGCAAGTATCGTGTGGCTCGGCGAACAGACGCTTCGATTTTTTTACAGAAAAGAGCAATTTGCAATCGTAAGCAATTCGGCAAAAAAAGAACTGAAATCATACGGAATAAAAGACGAACAAATCCACGTAATTCACAACGGAAGAAACGACAAATTTTACGTCCCAATTGGAGATAGGGCGAAAGATTTTTCGCCCCTAGATAAACCAGCAAAATGTAGGGGCGAAAAATCTTTCGCCCTAAATGACGCCCCATATCTACTTTATATAGGACGTCTGCAAAAATACAAAGGCGTTTTGGATATTTGCGCCGCCTTTGGAAAAATATCGGCAAAATTTCCCGACTTAACCCTGAAAATTGCAGGAAGCGGACCTTTTCGTCCGAAATTAGAAAAATGGATAAAAAAACGCAAACTCGGCGATAAAATCACCCTCTTGGGATTTATTTCACAAGAAGAAAAACTGCGCCTTTTGCAACACGCTTTTTTGCTTGTTCAGCCGAGCTACAAAGAGGGCTGGGGGCTTACCGTTATCGAAGCAAACGCCTGCGGAGTTCCCGTTGTGGCAAATAACGCACCCGGACTTTGCGACAGCGTTCAAGACGGAAAAACAGGGCTTTTATACAAATTCGGCGATGTAAACGACGCGGCGGCAAAGATAAGCGAACTCTTAGAAACTCCCGAAAAATACGCCGAAATTTCTGCGAATTGTCGAACTTGGGCTGAAAATTTCAAGTGGGAAAACACCTCTGCCGAGACCTTTGAACTCTTAAAAAAAGTGATAAAATGTCAAAGTTGATTTTGCTGAACAAGCCGTATATGGTACTTTCTAAATTCACCGATAACGAGGGGCGAAAAACGCTTGCCGATTTCGTGAAAATCCCCGATATTTATCCTTGTGGTCGGCTTGATTACGATAGCGAGGGGCTTATTTTGCTCACCGATTGCGGCAAATTGCAAAATTATATTTCCTCGCCGAAATTTAAGCAACCTAAAACGTATTGGGCGCAAGTCGAGGGCGAAATTACCGACGAAGCGATTAAAAAATTGAACAAAGGAGTGATTCTTAAAGACGGAATGACTTTGCCCGCCATTGCAAGAAAAATAGAGGAGCCGCCCAATCTTTGGGAGAGAAATCCGCCGATTCGTTTCCGCAAAAATATTCCCGACACTTGGCTTGAACTGACAATCCGCGAGGGCAGAAACCGTCAAGTTCGCCGAATGACTGCGGCGGTTGGTTTTGGGACTTTGCGGCTTATCAGAAAGTCGATTGGGGAGTGGAGTATTGACGGGCTTGGGGTTGGAGAGTGGCGGGAGGTTAAAGTTTGATTATCTCGGTTTCTCCCGCCACTATCACATTATAATAAAAACACCCGTAAAAACGGAAGTCCATTCGTTTCTATTCGCCACCTTGCCAAGAAGAACTTTGAAGCAATTCCCATCGTGCGTTATTTATAGCATAGCCCATAGATACAGTAATCGTGCGTGGAGTAGTGCTACGGTCTTGCTTAAAGTTAATTATATTCCAGCCATTTTTGAGGTTGAGTGTAAAATCTTTGGTTATTTCACTTGAAGTTGTTTTACCTGTGGCTGTTATAGAGACATTTCTGTCAACGAACATATACAGTTCAAAATGAAAATCAATTCCTCTGAAAAATTCCATAGCGCCTTCCGCGTCAGGATACAGCATAGCCGCTCTTGTTTCCTGATTACTGACGACAATATTCTCATAATCGCTTTCAAAGAAAATGAAACCATGATCTTCCTCATAGAAGAAATCTAAAATGTTCCTTAACCTCGAAATGTTAGGGGTGCCGATACTAAAATTCAATTGTCCGTTCTCAATAGCTCCGCTACCGCCGATGTCATCAAAATAATAAAGACACACGCCATTAACAGCGCGGTTCCCAGCAAATTCAGTCCACACACTATTGTCCATAAACTCTCTTATCCATACCTGTCCACTTAGATTTAATGTTTGTATTCCTGAAAATACACCATCGCCCCCGCCGCCATTGTCGTTGCCACTGTTTCCATTACCGCTATCCGAACATCCCGCCCAGAACACCATACCAACCACTACCGCCAAAATCCCAAATAACCGTTTTGTTTGCATTCCCATAATGCAACCCTCCTAATAAAAATTGTTAAAAAATTAAACAGAAACAGCAAGGGCTGTCCTGCCACAATCATAGATTGTTTGCGATAACATATGAATTCACTTGTATCTTAATAAAAAAAGAGGCAAGATAGGCAGAACAACCCATAAGGGAGTTCTAACTCTTTTTTTACTAAGAAAAAACAAAGAACACAAATGAAAAGTCGGGTATTATTCCGACAAATCATATGTTATCGCAAGTGAAAAATAGTATTTGCCTATGGTGAAGTTGGGAAGTTTTTGTTTTTTGGGGAAGATTTTTTTTGTTTTTTAGAATTATTTCTTTTGGCAAAACGTATTTTTCTCCTTAAAAAACAGGGAGAACAACCGTGGAAAATAAAGAATTATCTGTAAATAACTCGCAATTTATTATATACGAAAACGACGGCGCGGCAAAATTAGACGTCCGTTTTTGTAAAGACGATGTTTGGCTTACTCAGCAGCAAATAGCGGAATTATTTGACTGTTCAAGAACGAATATTGTTGAGCATATAGGTAATATTTACAAAGAAGAAGAATTATCGGATATGGCAACCTGTCGGAATTTCCGACAAGTTCAAATTGAAGGCAGAAGAGAAGTTGCAAGAGAATTGCCGCACTATAATCTCGATATGATAATCTCTTTGGGCTACCGAATAAACTCGAAAATCGCCACTCAATTCAGAATTTGGGCGACAAAACGGCTTCACGAATATATACAGAAAGGGTTTGTTGTCGATAAAGAACGATTGAAAAATCCTGATACGCCGTTTGATTATTTCGAAGAATTAGAACAAATTATTCAGGATATTCGCACTTCGGAACGCCGATTTTACCTCAAAATTACGGATATTTATGCGACCTCTGTCGATTATGATAAAAATGCAAATATTACCAAGAATTTCTTTGCTACTGTGCAAAATAAACTTCATTGGGCTACATCGGGGCAAACCGCGGCAGAAATAATTTACGGGCGGGCGGACAGCGACAAAGACAATATGGGACTTACATCGTGGCGTGGACAGAGAATACGAAAATCAGATGTTGCGGTTGCTAAAAATTATCTTGAAAAACAGGAATTGCAAGCATTAAACGACTTGGTTGAACAATATTTGGTTTTTGCTCAAACGCAGGCAAGGGCAAGAATTCCGATGACTATGCAAAAATGGATTGAAAAACTAAACGGTTTTTTAACATTAAACGACAGAGAAATTTTAGAACACGCGGGAAACATTTCTGCTAAACTTGCCAAAGAACACGCCGAGGCGGAATACGAAATTTTCAGAATTAAACAAGCGCAAATCCCATATAATACAGATTTTGAAGAATTTGCAGGGTTATTGGAAGCGGCAAAACGTATTTTATAACAGTATTATTATATACCATAATCAAAAAAGGAGAAAAAAATGAAACTTTTTACATTATTGATACTTGCATTGACGGCAACTTCGGTTTTTGCGGGGGATATTCAGCTTCCGCAGCCTAATCGCGCGGGTGGAATGCCGCTTATGGAGGCGCTTAACAATCGCAGGAGCGCTCGCGAATTCTCGCCTGAGAATATTTCGCAGCAAAAACTCAGCGATTTGCTTTGGGCTATGTGGGGAATAAGCCGCGAAGACGGCAGAAGAACTGCGCCGACAGCCCGAAACGATATGGCTATCGAGCTCTATGTTATGAAAAACACGGGGATTTTCAGATACAACGCTCAAGAAAATATCTTGACCCTTGTATTGGAAGGAGACCACCGAGACAACGCAGGAACTCACGGCTGGGTCAGAGGCGCGCCGCTCAATATTTTTATCGTGCATAATTTGAACAAAATGAGAGTAGCGGAAGAAATCAGAGTCGGCGTTGCAAATATGGACGCGGGCTTTGTGGCTCAAAACGCATACCTTTTTTGCGCTTCCGCAGGCTTAAACACAGTTGTAAGAATGATGATTCCGAGAGACGAAATAAGAGCGCTTATGGGCTGGGACGAAAATATGTACCCGTCATTGGCGATGACCGTCGGATACCCTGTCGGCGGACCGCAGGTAGCAGCGCCAATAGTCGAAAAAGCCGCTCCGACAGTCGAAGAAACGCCGCCCGCTGAGCCGTCCCGTCGTCGCGGCAGATAAAGATAATATGAAATACGACATAATCTACGCCACTTTCGGCGAGGTTTTTCTTAAAGGGAAAAACAAAATGGCGTTTGTAAAGCAGATTGTTAAGACATTTGCCGTGAAAACTGCCGATTTTCCGACGATTACTTACAGTTATACGGACGACCATTTGCTTATTGAACTCAACGGTGCTGATTGGCAAATGGTCGCTCAAAAACTAGATAAAATCGTCGGGATACATTCTTATTCTTTGGGAAAAAACTGCAAAAGCGAAATCGAAGATATTTGCAAAACCGCGTTGGAACTTGTAAAAGCAGACGTGAGCCCTAACGAAAAAATTAAATTTGAAACCAAGCGAAGCGATAAGACCTTTGCTATGAAAAGCCCTGACGTGTCTAAGTTTGTCGCGGATTTCGTCGGCAAAAACAGCGAGGTTTTGTTTAATATTCCAAATCCCGACAAAACTGTTCTGATAACAATAAGACCGCGTTATACTATAATTTCGGCGAAAAAAATTATGGGACTCGGCGGACTTCCCGCAGGAATTAACGGACGGGCGTTATGCTTGCTTTCGGGCGGAATTGACTCTCCCGTCGCGGCATTTTTGCTTATGAAACGCGGTCTGATTGTCGATTGCCTGCATTTTGAGTCGCCGCCGCATACGTCTGTTAGGGCAAAGCAAAAGGTTTTGGATATTGTCGAGAAATTGGCGCATTTTATGCCGAACGGGCGCGTAAATTTGTATTTTGTGCCGTTTACCAAGCTTCAAAAAGAGATTTTTGCAAACGTTCCGCAAAACTACGGAATGACGGTTATGCGCAGAATGATGCTCAGGATTGCCGACAAACTTGCGCGCCTCCACAAGGTTGCACTGATTGCCACGGGCGAGAGTATCGGACAGGTCGCAAGCCAAACTCCGCACAGCATAAACACCATAAACGCCGTTACCAATATGCCTGTTTTGCGCCCGCTTGCTTGTATGGATAAGCAGGAAATCACCGAAATCGCGCAAAAAATCAAGACATTCGATATTTCGATACGTCCTTACGAAGACTGTTGCACGCTTTTCGTGCCGCCCAACCCCGCAACCGCGCCGAATGTAGAGAAAGCCGAAAGATTTGAAAACCCCGAAGAGCCGAGCCGCGCGTGGAATTGGCAGGAATTAGTTAACGAATGCGTGGAAAAAACGGAGAAAATCAGAGTTTTGGCGGGAAATCCCGTTGTTTTGGATAAAGAGACTAATGATGAAATTTGTAAATTATTCGACTGAATTATGAAATAGAAGATAAAAAATTGCAACATTTGATACGGGTTTGCAAAAATTGGTTGCTAAAATAATCTGAATTTCCCACAAAAAACCACCAAACCACCACAGTGCTTCAAAACAAATAGTATTTTATCGTAAAAAAGGAGCGAATTATGGAAAAAAACATTGTTCGGGAGCGAAAAAACTTGCAAAACAAACCGTATTTATCCAATACGCTTATTGGAATGGTACCGAAAACCACAAACGAAAAACGTTTGAAAGCGTCTTTGCGGTCAGACGAATTCGGTAATTTACTTATTCCGAAAAACATTTGGACAAGCATAATCAAAAATAACGGCAAATCCGTGGAGATATTCGCCGACAATGTTTTTATATCCATAAAAAGAGAAGTAAACGTTAATCCGTTGGAAAGAAAGAAAAAACTCAAAGGTGAAAAATACCTTGAAGATTTTTACAAAAAAAACATATCCGAAATATGGAACGATTTTGAAAACGGCAAGATAAGATTGAACTCGGAAGAAGTCGATTGGGGAAAACCCGTCGGAAACGAAGTATGGTAATAAATCAGGGCGATATCATCATATTGAATTTTGACCCGCAAAGCGGGCACGAGCAGAGCGGCGTTCGTCCTGCGCTTGTTGTAAGCAATAAAATATTAAGTAAATCAAACGGTATGGCGATGGTTTGTCCGATAACAAATACGGATAGAATTTCGCCTTTTCGTATTCCGTTGGATTGGCGAACAAAAACAAAAGGTTTTATTCAATGCGACCAAGCGCGAATTCTTGATGTGTTTTCGCGAAATCCCAAGTTTGTGGAAAAATCACCCAAAGATATTATAAATAAATCTATTGATATTATTTCAATGTTTATCGAGAAAGAGTAAATTTTCTACATATTTCCACCAAAACCACACAAAAGCCCCCACCTCGTCGCCACCCAAATAGTATTTTTCTCTCTGTTCTTTGATACAAAAAAATGAATTTTTCATTTTCTCAACCTCGAATATAGCCAATATTCAATCTACGAGAAAATGAGAGAGAGCGTGTCTTTGTTGGCACACTCTTTTCTCGTGGTTTTCGGTAGATAGGGTTTT